>Ga0172379_10001833_pt1 | contig 40534 bp, 55 predicted proteins | sample GrowelOW334metaG_FD_119756 | JGI IMG/M metagenome (GOLD analysis project Ga0172379, IMG submission 119756) | Groundwater microbial communities from an aquifer near a municipal landfill in Southern Ontario, Canada - Groundwater well OW334 metaG | ecosystem: Environmental > Aquatic > Deep... | reverse complement strand
GATGAATCGTGCGCCGAGAGAAAGAATGTTTGAATCATTGTGACTGCGTGTGAGAAAAATCTCGTCGGGAACTTCGGACCCGTCTTTCGGTTCATACTGTCCATTAAAAACAACCGCGCGAATATGAGGGAATTTGTTGGCGACAATCGCCTCGCCCTGTCCGGACCCGCCGAGCACAATACCGCGAACATCGGAATTATTCACTGCCGAAACTTCCCGCGCCGCTTCCGCGATAAAATCGGGATAATCATCATTATCATCAAGGGCAAACGCCCCCTTATCAATCACCTCATGCCCGAGCTCGCGCAAAAAAGGCACAAGCTTTTCCTTGAGCGGAAATCCGGCGTGGTCTGTGGCAATAAAGATTTTCATGATGATAACTAATGACTAATAACTGATAACAATAACGAAGGAACTACGATGCAACTATTTTGTTTTTAAGGTTTTCTTGAAACATCCCAGTTGATAGGCAACATTTTTCAACTTAATGAATACCTCCTGAAATTGTTTTTCTGATATTTGTTTTCCATTTCTTAAGATATCTATGGCTGCTATCGTTTCGTATAGCGACCCCATGGCGATACTCATAAAACGATTTAACTCCGCATCTCCGTGTTTTCCGCTTCCTTCCGCAATGTTTAAGCTGATAGATAATGCACTTCTTATCATTTGACTCCCAATCTCAAAACGGTATTCTTTCGGCAAGGCATGCGCGATTTTCAGTATGTCCTCGTATACGGTCCGACTGTCTTTATACACCGTCCAATCAAGAAATCGAAAATTATTTTTGTATTTGACCGTGTCTGGCATAATCATTTGATATTAGCAATAAAACATCTTCATCATTGTCGTGTGTTATCAGTGATTAGTTATGTGTTATAAAACTCGCCATCTTCGCCACATGCTCCACGAGCGCCGACGTATACCCCATTTCGTTATCATACCATGTAAAGTTTTTAGAGACTCCGCCCTCGCGCTTCTTGAATATCCGTAAAATGGTTTTCATAACCAATTTTATCATACCGATGCTCAAGAAGCGAGAGGAAGTCTATTTGATTTTCAACGAACTATATTGATTATACATTACGCTTGCCAACTTGTGCAAGTTTGCCTGTGGATAACTTGCCAACGTCATAGGAATCCCATCTATAAACGGTTTTTACATCGCTGTCTAAGAGCTTTGCAATCTGCCTGTATGACAGTCTTTTTTCTCTCAAGCTCTTTACTTCTTTAATTTTTGCTATATTAGGTGTTGGTAGTGGCATATCAATACTATACTCTTAACTTGCCAACAATGCAAGTCTCGGAGTGTGAATAACTAAAATTTTGTAAACTTCCCTCCTCCTTTTGTTCTTATTTCTGTTTTTCGTCCGATGTGTCCGATAAACGGACTTCTCTGTATTCCTCCCTTTTGTATAAACGAAAGAAAAGCGTTGAGTGCCTGTTCCCCTGTAAGATGTTTGAGATCAACCTTTTTCCCGTTGCGGAATTGATCATACCTCTCGCGCAATTCTTCTCCCCACATCATCGTATAGATCATTGAACTATCCAAACTAGAATGACCTAAAATATTTGAAACGTCTGCATTGCTTCCTCCTTGTTTTATGATTTCTCTCCCACCGTAATGCCGGGCGGAATGCGCGTTAAACACAGTCGGTAAATCTGCACGATTAGATATTGTCCGAAGAACCTCGCATACGCCGCGGTTCGTCATTCGTTTTCCGCGAGAGTCATAAGCGCCGCATTTCCGAATGGATACGAAGACGGCATCACTGTCTTCATAGATATGATCCTTTTGCAATTCATGTTTTTTATTCAGCCATTTTTTAAGATTTCGGCCAGTCTCTTTTGTCCAGAAAATTTCCCGGATGGGTCTTCTCCCTCTTGATTTCTCGGTCTTTATGATAGCCGTCCCGGACAAGTCTTTTTGGAAAACCAAGTGATCTTCGTTGAGTGAAATTATTTCCCCGCTCCGTGCCCACGTATCCCATATCAGAGTGATGAGCGCACGATTGCGAATGTTGTTCGGATCTCTGTCTCTCGGAATTGCCTTGAGCAGTTTTTTATAATCTTTCTCGTTGGCGACACGCGGCAGATTAAACTCTTTACGAGGTAATGGGATAAGATATTCATTGAGACATTTGTATCCTCGCAAATTGTAAAACTCAAAAAATTTTCGTAGGGCGAGTGCCACGATAGTAATTCCGTTTCTTTTCCATCCGAGTTTTTCCATACCTTGCATATACTGGAGAACATGCTGAATTTGAATTCGCTCAATATCCGGGTCTCCCATGCACAAACAAAAAATTCGGAGCACGTTATCATAACGCACAACGGTTTGACCTGATACCTTGAACCCTCGCCAGTTTTTAAATTCTTCAATTGCTTGACTTGTTTTCATATGCACAGAGGCCCCACCCGTACGACCGAGTGAGGCATGTGCTGTTCCTTTGCCTCCACGATCCGGCGAACCGGCAGGAGTAAAGGGCATAGAAAGTCTCTGATCAGAGACCCTATACGTGCCATTTCTGGCACATATACAGTTTACACCAAAAGAATATGTGGTGTAAATGCTTCACTGGTCGTACAAGTCCTCGCGGACTTCAGTGAGTAAATATTAAATTATGTTTTGCACATTATACCACCTTTGCAAAAAAGTCAAATGTATGGTTTAAGCACCATAAAGCTCATTGAGTTTGGCAATCGTCTTTTCTCCGACCCTTTTTCCTTTCAAAGCGTCAAGTTCCGAGACAGAAGCGACGGCATATTTCCTCTGAAAAGCGTCTACCGCCTTGCAAGTCATGTTGCCGTAATAGCCGGTACTCTTTTCGAAATTTGAAGGAAAGAACCCCTCGTAGCGCAGAATGTCCTGCAATGCCATTACGTCGCCCTCCTGCGCCTCGTGGAGCGTTTTATTGTTGATGTTGCCCCAAATATCAAGCGGAATGAATACGAGCGGTTTTGTGAAGCGATAGCTCGGTTTATTGGCGTCATTCACTGCGGTCGATCCGTATTTGAGAGAGATCGGATACGACGCCCAAAAATTGCGCGCTTTGTAAAATTCTTCGGTAATGAAACGCCGAGAAAGTCCTCCGAAATGCGCGCTGTCATCGATCCATAGACCTTTCTTTCCTTGATAGATCGCCGGTTCTACCGATGCTACAGAGTGTCGGCTTGCGGCAGTTCCGTACAGATCAAGTGTCGGATCAAGAATTACCGGAACCTCGCGGCTCCATTCAGCACCCGTAAAATAAAACCACGTCATTGCGCCCTTTCTCGTTGTCTGAATGGTTGAGGCGACCGTCTCAAGATCGCCTGCCGTAAAAGTGAGTTCATTTTCAATAGTGAAAATCTTTGCGACTTCATCCATATACGGCTCAATCTTAACAGCGTTTGCGTCCGTTTCACCCATTCCATCGGAAGGCATCAAAGGCGCGAGTGTCATTCCGATTTTACGGTCAAGATTGATCGCATCCATTGCCGCCATCCCGCCGTCCGGATAGTTCGAGCGCTTCCGATAGAGATGCAATGCGGAAAAATCAACGTCCAGTCCTTTGTTCACCTTGAACGTGATCCGGCGAAGTTTCCGTCGGGTCTGCGCAACGCACGAAAGTTGGTTGCTTTGGTTTTGCACTCCAAATTGCCGTACATCTTCCGGGCGCATTTCCTTCCAGTTGACGGGAGAGGCAGAAGCAAACGCCTCCCGCACGCTCCAGTCTTTTTGTTTTTCCGCCTCGCTGCGCGGATCAAGAATGGCACCTTGATAGATTTGGTCTTCCATATTTATCCGCGAATTTTAGAATTAAAAAAGAGGGCGTACACGGTTGATGCCGCCGCAAGAACACCGAGAATAGACTGCCAAATCTCCGTATTTGAGAGCAACCAATAAAAACCTCCGACAACGAAAGAAAGAACGATGGAAAGCGCCCGCGTCTTTTTCGCGTCCATTCCATATTTTTCTTGCATCCATTCTATTACAAGAGAGAGTGCCGCGCCGACGATGGCGATACCGAGAAAATCATTTATATTCATACAATTTTTTTTAATTTATTAGTAATGCCCCTTAATATCCTCAGTATAGACTTTTTGTTTTTTTACCGATGTGGTTAAAAGAAAAACCGCACTTGGCGGTTTTCCTTTTATTGTTCATACTCCCTCTGCCCTTGTTCTTCGGGGTACAGGTTCGGATAAAGCCAGTGATTTGGTAAAAATATACTCAAAAAAATTGCAACCCAAAAAAATACAATAAGAAGAAATTTCAATAATTCTCCGAAACCAATGAGATATTCTTTGATTTTTTCCTTATTCATTTCTCAGTTTGTTAAAAACGTCTTGTGATACAATCTTACCCCTTAAAAGCTCGTTTCGCAAACTCGAAAATTCTTTTGCGTCCATTTCCAAACGAATAGTTTTAAGGATTTCAAGTTTGGCAGCGTTTGAGCTGGCGTCAATAAGAGAGATCGTGTTTGCATCGGCGGATCCGCGTCTGAGAGAAATGCGGAATTTTTTAACGAGACGGCGGGCATCCTCGGCATCCGTTTTGTTTTTTGGCATTCCATTGTAACGCTCTTTCACCATAGAATTTTCAAGTGAAGAAGTGTTGAAGCGTATTTTTTTATCCTGCGCCTCCTTCACATATTTGCTAATGAGTTCGCGTTCAAGCAATGTTTCTCGCGCTTTTTTCTGCTCCGCTTTTTTCTCAACGGCATTAAGCTTTTCGACTTGTCCGTAGTCTGAAACGCGCACAAACCGACCGGCAATGTTGCCAAAAACGGGGAGGTTAAACACGCGCTCCGCAACACCCTGCTCTTTGGGTATGGTTGGTTCATGATAGAACTTATAAAAGATACCCCCGCCCAATTGTTGAAATTGCCAGCCGAGATAAGATTGGGCAGCAGGCAATCCGCCCGCCTTAAAAGTCGTATCTGATATGACGTTTTTACCACGGAAATAATCGTAAGGGTTTTGCCCGGACAAAAACTGAGAGGCGGCCGAGAAACTCTCAATGGCAGGAGAAATGCTCGGAATTTGTCCTCCTGTGTAGCTCGCAATGTCCATTACGTCCTGCGCGACGTTCCTATCCCCAGACGAAAGAGTCAGAAGTTTCCAAAAGATACCTCCCAAAAAACGGGAAGTTTCATCAACGGGTACGCGCGTATAGATCGGCTTTCCGTTGGTATCTTTTCCGAGTGGAACGATTGTGTAATTCGTCTTATCGTATTCGCTTGCTCCTTCCATAAGCTCCTTGTATTCATCGCCGAAAAATCCTAGAAGAACAGCCATCATGAGTATTTTTGGCAAGAACACAACGCGAGTAGTTTTCCACCAAAATCCCGAACGAGTTACTGGATCGCTTGCAACTTCGACATCAGAACGAATGCCCTGAATGATCGCGTTTGAAAACAAGAATACTTCATTAGTGATAGGTTTGTAGGTTCCTCCCGCGAGGAAATCCGGCGATCCGATCTTGCGCCGGATGAAACTTTTTTGGTCTTTAGACAGCCACCCATTTTCATTTTTTGACGTATATTCAAACACCCCGGCAGCTTTCGGCAACGTTTCGATGAGATTGCCGAGCTTTTCAATTGTTCCGAGAATTGAACCTGTTGCTTTTAATACTCCTGTTTTCTCAAGAGCAGTGTGTGCTCCTGTGATGACAGGCCGGACAAATTTTGGTCGTATTTTTTCTACACTTCTTTCAACCAAAGGTTTCGGCTGAAAATCCTTTATTCCCGTATCCGCCAATATTTTCTCCACCTGTTTGTCAAAGTCTGTTTCCCCATTAATGAGATCGTTAAAGGTTACAGAGAGTACCTTTTCTTCTTCAAGTCGGTTTAACAGATTGGCCGCTTCAAGGTCTTTTCCTGTCGGATTTTCCGGCAAGCCAAAAGCTCTGATTTTTGCAATACGGCCGGCTTGTCCGTATCTTTTCATCGCGCGCAAAAATGTCATGTCCGGCACATTTTTGTAGAAGCGCACGAAGTCGCGAATCAGGTTGAAACTTTGAAATCCTAGATTAAATGATATGAACACCGGGCGAAACCACACCTTGTTCATAAAACGAATCACCGGAACGATCGGAGCGTTATGTCCGATGCTTTCATTGTTGATACTGTCGGCAATATACGGATCAACGTAATATCCTTTGATCGTGCCCTTCTCAAAATACGTAATGAGTTTTTTGTTCGGATCACGCGAGGGGACGGGGAAACGTCCTTTTTTGCTTCCGGTGTATTTGGCTTCTTCGATCTCTCCCCTAAATTCTTTGAGCAAAAAATCTACTGTTGCTTTCGATGTCTTATTTCTTTCGGCCGCTCTGATCGTCGAGATCACTTTGAGCATCGTTGCATCGGCCGGATTGGCAATATCTTTCAGCGTTCCGAGAGATTTGTAAACGCGTGAGGTCATACCGTCCTCAAGATGATCGAGAACTTGAAAAGAAACGTATGCCGGATTTTCCATCATGTTCTTATATAGCTCGGGTTTGTATAACCCCGCTTCAAACGCTTCCTCATTTATCTTTTGAACGGCTTTGTGGAATTTCTCGATCTGTGCGGCGAAAATTTCCCGCTGTTTTGCGTCGTATATTTCCGTTACTTTTTCAGCGAGTTCTTTGGCGGCTTCCGGTGTAATCCCCCTCGGATTTGCTACATCAGATCTGTCCCCGGCGGCAATGCGCATATAAAACAGCATTTCACCGAAGTCTTCCCATGCAATGCCGTTTTTGTTTACCGTGTCATATATTTTTCCGAACTCTCGATCAAATACTGCTTTGATCTTGCCTCCGATATAATTTCTCTCTTCCAAAAAATACGTCGGGTCTTCGTCGGGATTGATTGTTTTCCCCGCTCGTTTTGCCGCTTTCACGCGATCAATTATCTGGAAATTCTTGTCGATCATCGTGTGCTTGAAGTGCTCCCAATAATTTTTTCGGCGTTCTTCTTTTTCCGCCGCGCGACGATTATGCAGATCAATAGCTTTGTAGTCCCCTTCTTTAAACATCGTGCGCACCCCTTCTCTGCGGCGTTTCGTGATAAGTTCCCGGTCGCCGGAAAGCAGCGCCTGAATTTCAAAGTAGACGTTACGCACGCTCGGTTTCGCGTCAAGCGCTGCAAAATATCTTTCGTAAAAGGTTGGCGCCATGTCGCGCAAGCGGTTCGGTGCATTAAACAGCATTGATATGGCTTCCGCATAAAGCTCAACGGAACTTTCACGATAGGTGCGGTATGATGCTTTTACTTTCGCCGGATCGTAAGGACTCCAATAGCGGGTAACCGCAAGCAGTTCTTTTCTGATCGTTTCGTCCTTGATAAAACCTCCTTTTTCAAGGGCAACTTTAACCGCTTCTTTATTTCGTTCTTTAATGAGCGCTTTCGCTTTCTCATCGGCAAGCATTTCTTTTTTGGTTAAAAATCCAAGTTCGTCCATCACTTCCTCCTCCACTTCTTGCCGAACTTTTGCCCGATCTTTTGCAGTAAAACTTTTTTCAGTATCGGGATTAAACGTCTCCGACATGAACGACCGCAACGTGAACAAACGCCCGAGAAGATTTCCGCGCTTCATGGTTTTCTCGGGAAGAAAATCAGTGAGATGTCCGACTTCATGCGCGAGCACTTTGGTTACCATCGGGAGTTTATCCTCCTCAAAGAGCGATGCGAGTATCGTGATTTTCGGTTCCAACGGATTCGGCTTAAAGAAACCAAGCGCCTTCCCCGTTCGTTTTGAAACCTCCGGCACCCTTCCCATTATCTCCCGGGCAATATCCACCAGTTCGGGAAGTTCTATCGGATTGATCTGGTCGATATTTCCCATAACTTTCGGCAGCGGAGCACCTTCTTTTTCCGGTGCCGGACCCCAGATTTCGCCTTCTGGCGTGCGCGGATGCACTTGTCCGAACTTTCTGCCACCGTTTGATTTTTCAGGCATTTTTGACGGTAATTTGCTTTCTTTTGTGGCTTGTGGTATACTGCTTTTATCAATTTCCGATGCCGTAAGTCTCCCCGGTCGGCGGCCACTCGATGGCGTTGCGGGAACGGGAGCCCCGCCGGAAATATCAGAAACGGTAAAGTAGACTTTGCCGTTTTTGTTTGCCTCAGAAAGCTTTGCACGGATGATGATATTTTCTCCTTCGGGAGATTTTCCGAGAATATCGTAATACACGATACCTTTTTCTTTATCAGTTACGTCATCAATAGCGGCGAGTATTCCTTTATCTTCTATAATTTCAAGACCCGGTCCAAGTAATTTTGCGCGGCGAAGTTTGTCCGATTCTTTCCGTCTTTCTCCAAAGAAATGTTCAATAGTCAATTCGTTCACATAAAAATCGGAGTCCAAAACCTTGCTGTAAAGTTTTTCTCCGATCTTTGATCTCAAAAATGCTTCCGCTTCTTCGACTGTTGAAAAATCGTATTTCCCGGTGATCGGCTCAAGGTCTTTTTTGTTTTTTGCAAAAATTTCTTTTGCCTGCGCGTCGGTCATTTTTCCGGCGATCAGATCCGAGTTTGCCGAACGATATTCAAGTGCTTTAGAACCGCTTTTTTCTTTTTTCGCCGTCTCATTTTTTCTTAATTTATTATCCGTAATAAGTTTCTTGTACTTTTCTACCCCGACATCATCTATTGTAAAACCGGCTTTTGCGATAACACCTTCCCGGCTTCTGCTTTCGGCAACGACTCTTCCCGTTGTCGCCTCGCTGATAACCCATCCCCCGTCTCCTTCGTGTAAAAATGTTTCTATGCCGTCAACAATTTTTACCGGTTCGCCCTCTACCATTTTGATAACTCCGCCTTCGTGAATTGTAGGATATTTTTTTGTTCCCTTTTTCTTTGTCTCGAGACCGCTTTGAGCTTTTGCTTCTTTCGCGATCGGCGCCCTCGGATTTTGGGTGTAGTCAACGATTTTCTCATACTGCGCTTTTTCCTGCGGATCCGTAGTCTCCTGAGATTGCGCCCACGCAATGATTGCACGCTTTGCATTTTTTGTGGCGGATTCCTTGGAGTCAAAAAGCTGAGTAAAGTCATAAGCGGAAGAAAAACCGTTCGTTTCCGTATTCGCGGAGAATTTCACCGCGACCTTTCCATCCGGAAAAGTTGACGTGGTGATCTCGATAAGCGGCGCATTCGTTTTCTCGCTCGGAACATAAACCGTCTTATCGTTGAATGCCGTAGTATAGTCGTTCAATGTATCGCGTAGGTTTGCTACGATGCCGGCAGTCTGATCGTCGTTTACATCTGCCGTTCGTTCAAGTGCGGTGAGTTCATTCCGCGCCTTGGTGATGTCGGTCGTGACTTCGGCCGATATGGGGATTGTGCTCGGCTCTTTAAGTATCCCATCATTGCTATCATCTTTTTCCGGCGGAGTGGCGGTTTTCTTTTTCGGCTGAATGGAGGGGTTTAAAAGTGCGTCAATGGCGCTTGTCGCTCCTCCGATAATACCTCCCGACACGGCACCCACTCCGAATTCCATGAGCATTTCGCCTGATGTAATATATTTTTTAGCGCTATCAAGCACCGTTTGTTTTTGCTTTTCTGTACCGGCATTTCCATAATCGTTCGCGTACTTCAACAGTGATTGAGTTACTTCGGTTGATCCCTCTACCCCCATACCTTTGAGCGTCGTAGAGATCGCACCCTTCCCTTTTCCGAGCACGCCAATGAGAAGTTTCCCGAGCATTTCGTCGCCGATCGTATCAATGGCAATATTTCCGAGACTGTCCACTTTTCCTCGTTCTTGCAGCTGTTCATCGGCAGATAGGGCGGAATAATACGCACCCGATACGGCAAATCCCGCATTGGGCGATCTCGTCGCAGCGGAAGTGCCAAGCGCAAGCAAAACACCAATAGCGCTTTGCGGAGCGCTGTCTTGCAATTCATACAGAAATTTTTTCCATGTCGGGTTCGCTGGATCGTTTCTCTCAGAAAGCCATGCGCTGTATGCTTGATCGTACGTCTTGTCGCCGATCGCTTGAAACGCTGCCATGGTTTTGAGCGGTAGGTTAGAAGTCGCGCCGGAAACTCCTTTTATGACCGCCTTTCCTCCCGAAGAATTGAGAATTTTCACAAGAGGCGCCTCCGCCTGCGATTCCGAAAGTATCATCGCTTTTTCCTCGGGGGTTTTTGCCGCCTTATATTTCAGAAGACGGTCAGTGGTAAGTGTACTTTTCCCTGTCAGCGGATCCGTTTTTTTAATGATATTTCCTCGCGTAAGTTCATTGAGTCCAAACGAGCGGACGGCAATTTTTTGCTGTGAAGCATTGAAAGCATCAAGTCCGAATTTGATAACGTTTGCACCGGCGTCAACCGCGAGAGCAAAAAACCCTTTCTTTGGTTCCGCAACCGGTTTTATTCCAACGGTCGACTGGACTTGCGACGTTCGCGTTTTTTGTTTCGTTTGCGATAGAAGTTCGTCGATAGCACCACCGCTACCCCGCGGCGTTGCTTGCTCTGTTCGTGAGGACTTGATACTCACCCCCTCTTTTTTTGTGCTCGTGAGAAGTTCGTCTATTGCTCCCATGATAATGCTTTGTTAAAAATAAAAATTAGTATGAAATGCCTGCCTTTTCATAGCTCTCCGGATTGAGATAATCTTTCGCAAAAATATCGTCAAATTCGGAAGGTGTCGCGCCTTTTACGTCGGCAATCCATGCTTTGCGAGCCGCCATATACGCCTCCGGTGAAGTGAACCCGTCTCCTCCGATACCGGATTGTTTGAAATACTGTAATGTTTTTGACCGTTGGTCGCGTTCCAAATCAGCCTCGGTTGGTTTAGCGGCGTCGCCTTCCGTGGTCGCGCCAAGACGCACCTGCGATGTCTTAAGCGAACCATCTTTGTTTTGATATATGATGTCCGCATATTTTGTTCCGCCGGTCGTCCTCGTCGTCGTGGAGAGAATTTTTCCATCAGGGTTTTGAACCTTGATGGTATCGTAAAACCCGAGAGGCAACCCAGCTTGAAGTTCCATTTTCCCGATTTTTGATTTCAGTGAATCATCCAAAAGAGACGGGTCGGCGTCTCCGTCTTTGAATGCATTGTAGATGATCTGCAAGTTTGATCGCGCGACATCCTCATCATGTTCTTTCTCCGATGTTGCGGTATCCTGAACGCCCTTGATGGTGTTAAAAAGTTGAATATTTTGACTGAACTCCGTATCGTAATTTGCTTTTGCAACATCATAATCCAATTTCTTAAAATTCATTACGTTCTCTATCGCCGTATTCGCTGTTTGAAGCTGAGAAACAGCCCTCGCCTTCTGCCGCTGAATAACGTCAAGACGTTCATTGAAAGCGCGTTCTTCCTCGCTCACACGCCCGGATATGACATTCATGGCAACCGGCTTGTCCATTTCCGTCGCCGTTTGCTGTCTTCTTGTCGCCTGCAAGTCCGCTTCCTGCGCGTCAAGGTCGTTGATGGTTGTTTCCAACCCGTCAACGCCGTATTGCGACCGGAGCGTTTTGAAAGAGTCCTCAAAACTCGGAGAAGTCGGCGCGACTGTAGGAACCAAACTTGTTTTCCCGGTCATTCCCTTGAAAGCATCAGCGAGTTCCTGCGCGGAATTTCGGACCGGCGGCTCGTCCATCTTTGTCGCGTCGGCGATGTCTTCATCCTGTTTCGCGTTGATAAAAGAAGATGCATCGTTCATGTTCCCCACCTTGGCGGGACTTGCCGGAATATCCGGCGCCTTGTTGATATTGAGAACCTCACCCGGTTGAATGAGATCCGGACTTCCCGACTTGAACCCCGAGATATTGGCTTCTTTGTAATTTTTGAAGCCGTACTTTTGGGCGATAGTATTGGCGGTATCGCCTTTTTGCACTGTGTATGTTTGTGGCATAGTATTTTTATTTTTTATCGTTAAATTGAAATTCTATAATTCCTCCCGACCACTTGAGGAATCGCACCGACACTTTCCCGAAGAAAGGAACCTTTTTCTTTCCCGGAAAAGTGAATAGAATCTGGCGATCCAAATTGTACTTTTCTATAAGAGAATTTTCTTCCTTAACGAATGCCTCCGCGCGCTCTTGTATTGTTTTTTCTTTTTTCATACGATGTTATTTTTAATGATTAAAATCCGTGGATAATAAGAGCAATGCCCATGCAAGTTACACACACGAGCATTGAAAGGGCGCAAAAAGTGTGCCACAAAATTCTTTTGTAACGTTGTTCTTGCGTGGGCGTAAGTGTTTTTGCTTCGTACATAAAATGTTTGACAAAGCTAAGTGCTTTTGCTAATATTAAAGCAACATTGATATTGATTTTTGAGGACTCCCTTCCCGGGGAGTTTTCTTTTTGTGGAGGACTCATTTGACTTTTTAATTATCTGTTGGTAAGATATTTACATATTAATAACTTTATGTTATAACCATTCTATTATGAAAAACAAAATCGCCATTTATACCGCCGCGGTAATACTCGGAGTCCCTACTCTGGTTGCGGGCGGATCGTTTACCACTTCTCTCATCGCCGGAAAAACTCCCGGAGAAGCCGTGCAAATAGTCGCCGAGCAGGTGGATTCTTTGACGGGAAGAGTCGATAATCTTGAGAACAGAGTGAATGAATTGGATGCTAAGGCGGCGGGGGCAAATATTCCAAATCCTATTGAGACCGTAACGGGAATAAAAATTGATAGCAAAACATCTGAAGAATGGGATGCGTATCTTTCCACTCTTTCCAAAGAAAAAGCGTGTCAAATCGTTGAGCTCTCCACTCCTGACATTAAACAAAGAGATGAAAGACGAAACGCAGCAATAAAACAGCTTGAAGAAAATAACGGCAAATGGCCTGAAATTACCAAGTGGGATAGTGCTGAAAAACGATGTTGGGAGTAAGGTAGACATTTTTCCTATTTGTTTTTAAGCTTTTTAATTTCTTCAGAAAGTTCCTGAACAGCTCGAACAAGAACAGGAATAATTTCAATCGTAGACATGCACTTTTTTCCCTCATCGTCGGAAACAATCTCAGGCATTATTTTTTCAACATCTTGAGCTATAAAGCCGATGTGTTTATTTTTGTCATTTTCAAGATATTCAAAATTAACTGGAGAAAGAGCTTCAATTTCTTTAAGCCCATACAGAGTTGGAGAAATATTCTTTTTTACGTTTCTATCGGAATCATTGGTTAATGTTGTATAGCGTACGGTACTTCCATAAAAATAAAATCTTCCGTCAGATGTTCCGATCTGTGGACTTGTTCCCGATGCTTTTAACCAATTGAGTGAAACATAACCGTTCGTTCCAGTAGTCAATGCGATACTTCCTCCACTTGAAACCGAGCCGATCACAATCTGCCCGCTTCCTCCCCAAATATACTGAGCAGTCGAATTCGTCGCATCAAAATAAACATTATTCGTAAACCGTGCATCCTCTGTCGTGCTGTTTGGCACACCGACATTAAATGAACCGCGGCAAGAAATTCCTTCCTGAAATACGGTTTGCGCCCCGTCCAAAATGACGACATTTTCATTTCCATTCGTGTAAAAATAGTGCTTCCCACCTATCGCGTTGTACCCCATGTATCCGCTTGAGTCCGACCATATTTTCCCGCGGAGAGTTCCGCCGGTACTTTCCCACCGCAGCAATGAAGTGGTCGCCCCCGCGCTTCCTGAACTGCTTTCGACGATAATGATATTTGACGGTTGGTTAGCTCCTCCGATCGTAATCGTCCCCGAAGTGATCTTCGCCGCCGTAAGGTTCCCGATATACGCCGCATCAATAGAATTTCCAGTATAGCTAGACCCTGACCCAATGGAAGCGTTCGTAAGCGTCAAACTCGAAGCGGTAACCGCCCCAGCCATAGAAACCCGAAACGGAGCGGAGGCGTAGGTCGCATTTCCGAGATAAATTCCATTGCTGTCCGCCTTAAAAATATTGTTTCCGGAACCGATGGAAATAGTCCCGCCCGTTATTGTCGGCGAAGAAATCGCGATGGATGCGGCGACATATTGCGCCGTAACATTGAGCGCGTTGACGTATCCGGTCGTAACCGTATTTCCGATGATAGTCGTTACCCCCGCAGAATCTTGCGCGGTCCCGAGCCCGACATTTGTTCCGACGATAAGAGATCCGGTAACCATCCGATCTGCCGCGATGGAATTTGCCGTGATCTTCCCGCCACTGATCGTAACCGAACCGCTGTTCACATCTCCCGCCGCTCCTCCCGTCGGAATGTATCCGCTCAAAACGATACTTGATGCCACCATATTTCCGTTCCAATCCACCTTCCACGGCGCATCGGCATACTTCTCCGCACCCGCCCACATACCATCGCGGTCAATGCGAAACACCGAACTGCCGTACCCGACCTGCAATTGTTTTACGTTCGTAAAATATTGCCCGCCGTTCCGCGAAGTGCCATCCCCGTTTTGAAAAGGAATGTACGGAATGTTCGTATAGGGTTGTATTATTTTTTCCGCCATATTTTTTAATTGATGGGAATAATTGCCATTTCAACCTCCGGCGCATTATTCGCGTTCGGGTTAAGAACTATTTTCACTTTCGCGACTGCTGCATTTCCGAGATGAGCATCGGTTGAAACGATCAGATGTTCCGTATCAACAGTGCTTGTCGCTTCCGCATCAAATGCGGCATGGTTGACCGACGTAAAAATATCTATGGAAGTGTTCGCGGGCAATGAGCGATACGGGACGTGAACAAAGCCGTAATTGTCCCCGTTCACCCGATCAACCATCATGTTGCGGGAAATAAAATAGGCGGTCGCTTTGATTGTCAGATTGAGAATATCAACGCCATACGTCGCGCCGTCTTTCCACGAAACAAGGAACTGATCCGACGACACCGGGCAGATAGTGCCAATCTCTATCCCCGTCAGTTTGTTTGCTGATATTTTATACTCAAGATTAAGCACAAACGGATAGTTTCTGTTTGTCCGGGCAAGCGAATAGATGCCGAGATTTACGCCCGTTCCGGTAACCTGAGAAAGACCAAAAAGAGGCATTCCTCCGAAGTTGTAAGCGCAGTTCGTTTTAATGACGGCTTTGTTCGTTGAGTTCCATGTCCCTTTTATTTTTTTATAAATATCCAATTGCGCCCCGTCGTAAATATAGAGATTTCCTTTTTGCCCGGCGTTCACAATAATTTGATTGTCCGCGTCAAGGAACGCATTGATCCCTGCTTCGGGGATAGGATCGCTCACCGAATAAGAAACGCTCCACGTATTCCATCGGATGATTTCTGTACGAAGAACGTTTGCCGCAACATACGTTCCGATAAGAAGATCGGTATCAAGGTTCCACAATGACGAAATGCGCAACGGGTTTTTGATGTCAAGTGCGTTTGCGGAAAAGGTTACACCGTCAACCTGCGCGATATAGTTTTTGTCTCCAATGTACAGCACCATACTCACTTCTTTCATGGGATGAAAATCCGCGTCCGTGTTTGTAAAAGTTGCCCAACTGTCATTTCTTCCGTCCCAAGAACCGCCTGCGGAAGGCACGGCAATTCTTCCAAGACGGGATTGCATGGAATAATATAGATATCCCTGATATTCGGCGGCGGACAGAATCTTTGCCGCTCCGGCCGCAGGTGCCGCAGTCGCGCGTTTCGTCCAAGTTCCGTCCGCCTCGCGTTCATAGATGCCCCCTGCGTCGCCAAAATGATAGGTAGAGCCGTTGGAACACGACACAGGGGCAAGAATAAGTTCGGTAACGGTCGCCCCGCTGTCTTTCGTGAGGGCTTGGTTGGCTTTGATGATACCCGGCTCACTATGGATATCGCAATTTACCATTTCTGCGACGGAACCTTCCGCGCCCATGTAATCGCTATCCGACAATCCACCGAGATTTAGATTTTTGATTTCTATTTGAGCCATAAATTTATTTTTCTCGGTTTATTACGCCGTATTTGATAATTTCGTCAAGTTTCATGTTCGCCTCTCTTTGTCCCTTGGCGATCTCGGAGAGTAGATCTGTAGTCTGATGGTTGAAATGGTTAACCAGTTTTTGGGCCCATATCGGTGTTTTTTCTTCCGGTTCTTCCGTCGTCTTTACTCCAAAGATTTTTTTAAGATATTGAACCGCCACATCTCGCACAAAAAGTAGAGCGATCAAAACCATAATTATTGTTAACAAGGTGTTTTCGTTTCCCATATATTTACATGCTATTTCTAGATGTTTTTGTCCAAGTTCCCGAACTGTTGCGCGCCGTCCGGGTAAAACTTCCGGTACTGTTTCGATTGACAGGGTGCCATGGGGGAGAGGGCGATGGTGACATTGAGCTTGAAGGCGACAAAGAGGGAGATATGGAACTTGACGGAGAAAGTGAAGCCGATGGGGATAAACTGGGACTTTGCGAGCTAGAAGGGCTGAGAGAAGGAGATTCGGAAGATGAAGGAGAAAGACTTGCCGATGGAGAGAGCGATGGAGAAATGGATGAACTCGGCGAAAGCGAAGCGGAAGGACTGAGTGAGGGTGATTCAGAACTTGAAGGTGATAAACTCGCGCTCGGTGACAGGGATGGACTCTCCGAAGATGACGGACTCAAACTCGCGCTTGGCGAAAGACTTGGCGATTCCGAAGAGCTCGGACTTAAACTTGCGGATGGCGACAAAGACGGCGACTCCGAAGCGGACGGCGAAAGACTCGCTGATGGGGAAAGAGAGGGCGATTCAGAGCTTGAGGGGCTTAGACTTGCACTTGGTGACAAACTTGGCGATTCGCTGGGCGATGGTGAAAGACTTGCGCTTGGAGATAAGCTCGGACTCTGTGACGCGCTTGGACTCAAACTTGGCGATTGAGAAGTTGAAGGAGAAAGTGAAGGACTTTCCGACGAACTCGGCGAAAGACTTGAACTGCCTGCACTCGGTGACGGGCTTAAAGAGGAAGACGGCGAAAGCGACGGACTTTGCGAAGAGGACGGCGACAAACTCGCGGACGGACTAAGTGACGGAGATTGCGAAGTAGACGGTGAGAGTGATGGTGATTCAGACGTAGAAGGACTAAGCGATGGCGAAGCCGAAGAGCTTGGACTCAAACTCGCACTCGGACTTAATGACGGGCTTTCGCTTGTAGAGGGCGAGAGAGAAGGGCTTTCGGAGGTACTTGGCGACAAGCTCGGAGATTCGGAAGAGGAAGGACTTAAAGAAGCGGAGGGCGATAAACTCGGTGATACACTTGTGCTTGGTGAGAGAGAGGGGGAAGCGGAAGCGGAGGGAGAGAGGGAGGGACTGACGGAAGACGAAGGTGAGGGTGAAGGAGAGGAAGAAGCACTGGGACTTAAACTCGCACTTGGTGATAAGCTCGGAGAAGTGGAAGCGGACGGGGTAGATGGTTCAACAAAAATCGTCCCGTTGAAGGTCATTCCTGTCCCTGAGTTGTAGAGAGTTGAAAGTTCTGCATCAGAAAGATTTATCGTAAAAGCAAAAATTTCGTCAGCAAGACCAGAAAAATCAACTCCGCCGTCGGTCGCAATTGAGCCAATAATAAAAGCCGCCGATGACGCAGAACCATTACCCGTGGCGGAGGCAGAATCAGCAACCTTACCGTCGTCAAGATATAGGTGAAGATTTGTTCCGTCGTATGTTATTGCAATAAAATACCAAGTGTCTACAGATAGTGGGGCGTTGTAAGTTGTGTTAACGCAGGCAATTCCTTCTTTGCACCGTTCCATCCTCAATTGTAGTGTGCCCCCGCTATTTTGATAAAAAAGAGCGAAGCCGACTTTATTTGTCGCATCTTTTTGTTTAAATAACGTATAAGTTACACCAGTTGCAGGAGAGGTCGTGATTTTGAACCAGCCCCCGATTGTCATTGTTCCGCCCCGTATGCCTAAATCATTGTTAATATAGAATCTTTTTGTTGAGTTAGCAGAACCAAAATCACAAGCATTGCCTATTTTTCCAGTGGTAAAAGTGGTCGTTCCAACATTCGTCAAAGTAAAACCACTAGCGGTGGAATCAGCCGCATTTCCACTCGCCTCATCAAGTTTCCAGTATCCGACTAAATTGTCTTCCAAGGCCATAAATTTAATTGAATGGTCTGTTAATTTTGCTTTCAGGAATAAAACATGCTATCGGTAATAACAAAACAGAAATTACCAAAATGATAGCGAGTCCTACATATTCTATATCAAAGTTTTTCATATAATTATTTAACACACCCCCCTTATCCGAGGTGTGTATTTCGTTTCCGACCTTTGGGAAAAATGAGGATAATGTGGACATATTTCTTAATAATCCTGTCCGTCATCTTTCGGCACGCTCGCCTGAAATGAACGAACAGAGTTTCTTTTTTCAAGTTTGGAAAGAATGCCTTGCAAGGCTATATCAAGAACTTGCTCCGACTTCGTGAGAGGAAGCGGTTTATCACGCGACTCTTTATACATGACGATCACCCTGTCCGCCCAATACTTATGAACCTGCCGAGGAAGCGCGTGCGTAGTGTCCGCAGACGGAATGGAGAGATCCGTTGAAGCGGTAAGATTTGACGCGCTAATATCTTCCGGGTATATTTCGCATACGATCTTTAATCCGTCCACCACATCAATGATGTCGTCACCGGAGAGAATTTTTAATGACCTTCCCGATATATAAAATTGATCTTTTTTATCAGCGTACTCATCCTTGATAAAACTATTTTCCGCCATCGGCGTATCAAAAGCCGACATGTCTGTTTCGGTCAAATACAACCAATTCGTACCATCAAGTTTTGCCGAAACATATTTCACATGTTTCAAAATATCGTCGGGAAATGTGTAGTCGCGTATCCCCGCCTCCAAATGACGCGTATCCTCCATGTCAAAATATCCCTCATCAACTTCCGATGCGATTGTTGCGGCAATATCATCTTTAACGACATTCGCATATGTAACAATATCAGCGTCCGGGAATGTTGAACTGTTTGTGTGTGTTTGTTTGCGAACATACGCCGCAAAAGTTGTTCCATTCATATGTGTTTTAAAAATTAGCTCCTTACCCTGTTCCTCCTCACCGGTTAAGATGAGGAGAGCAGAGTTTGGAACGTTTAAGCGTCCCCTGCGAACTTAATAACAACGTAATCGTACGTGATAGACGCACCGTCCACGTTAGTGGTAAGCTCATTTCTGAGTATTACGCCTACGACATCGGCAGCCGTTACGCGCGCTCCTTTCGGGAGAAGTCCCGCAGTGAGCGAGCGAGGATTGACGAAGACGAGGTCGCCGGAGGCAACACCGTCAAATTCAATCGTGGTTTCCGCTTCGGTCGCCGCGTTGATGGTATCCGGGTTCAACGTGAACGTTCCGAACTCCACCTTTGCGCCGCGCACTCCGTCGTAGATTTCACCTTTTTTTGTTACAGACATTTTTTGGGAAAAAATTAAAAGTGGTTGATAATTTAGGAAAGCGCTTCTTGTCGTTTCGGGTCGCTATCAATCAAGTGATCGCGCCCAATGCGCCCCTCGCTTTCCAACCTTTCGCGAACAATCTTCGCCACGTCTTCCGGTACTTCCGTAAAGACCCCTCTGGGGATTTCTATGGAGTAACCGTTAATGCCGACATGGAACGGTATTTTTTTCGCCTGTTCCGGGTTTTCACCCTGCTCAAACGGAATCATTACCGAAACCTTTTTTTGTTTATCAAGATAGGCTTTTTGCTTCATTGCTTTTGTCATATGAAGCTGTTCGGCGGTGAGTTTCACTGCCGGTCTATCGTCGTCGTCGGCAACTGGCGTTTCCTGTTGCGGTTGATCGTTCTTTTCCGACAGATGAGTACCGTCGGAAAGACGAGCGATCAAATCTTCTTTAGTACCCGAAGCATTCAGCCCGTTCGTCGCACACAAGGCTTTAAGCTCGTTGTACTTCATATCTTCGTATGTTTGCGTCATGTTTTCCTTTGCTTATTTATAATAGGATTGGCGGCGCTTTCGCGCTCTTTCGGTGTCATCAAGCCGCCACCGCGTGCTCAATTCTCACCATGAAAGCGTCGTTGAGGATCTTCGCCACAAACGTTGCTTTCCATCCCGACGTTGCGCGCTGTTCCAAAGGATCAGCCGTACCGGCAGAACCGAGCGGCTTCACGATATTTTTCACCGCTTCTCCGCTGATGCGGGTAATTCCGTACGCGTCCATTCCGAGAATGATTGTCGCGTAAACGGTAATGCTTCCCTCTCCGCCGGTGAAGGTCTTGCAGTTCGTGCTTTCAATGAAACGAACTTCGTCAATTTTCCCGATTTCGCCTTCCATGACACTTACGGTTGAGGCGTACTTCTCAACGGAAGTAAATCCGGTAAGACCTTTGAGGGTGTACGTGGTGTTCGGATGGCACAATCCGATGTAAGACGCGTTGACCGGCTCGGTGGCAATGCCTGTTGAAGCATTGATCATGCGAGTAATCTTGCGCGCCTTGGCGTTCTTAAGGGTGCGGACGGCAATCTTGATGTCGTCCACGTCAATAAGGTCGGTTGAACCAACCGTATCGCGGGAGTTTGACGAGGCGCCCGCGTATTGAACAACGGAACCTGCCGCTATTACGTCCCTCGTAAGTTGGTCAAGCGTATCCCCCATCTGATCGCCGAGAATTTCGGCGGTTTCAATGAGAACCGGATCTTTGCTTTCGTAATCAATCACGTCGGTTATCGTGATATAATCGCCGTACTGTGCGACAGTGGCGGTAACGTCCGTAACGGACAATGAACTGCCTGCGGGAGTAACCCCCTCTACGAGCGCCGTGGTCGCGGCGGAGAGGTTACCATAGCGGCGGAACTTAATAACGTTCGTGCCGCCGTTTCGCGGGATGTCCCGAACCTGCGCGAACTTGGTGTGAACCAAGAACGGAACGGCTCGGAACAAAAGAGTTCTGTCGTAGAACTCCGTGTTTTCCCGAGATATGACCGATCTGCTTGTGTTAGCCATTTTTTTATATGAATAAATGAATAAAATTGAGGATGATATTTTTCTTAACGACGCTGTGTCTTGATGGTGTCAAGCTCCTTTCCAAATTCCAAAAGAGGCATATCTTTGTAAGACTTATTGCCTCCCTCTCCGGCATTGGAATTTCCGCCGCCGGTCTTGGCTTTCCGAGCTTTGGCGTCTGCCTCGGCTCTGCGCTTGGCGCCAATCGCGAGAAGTTTTGGTCCCGCCACCTCGTAAAAGATGGAATTGACCGGAACATTCTTGCGAGATTCGTGCATCGCCCATCGTTTGACTTTTGCCTCGTAAGGTTTGAAGTCGGGATTGTCATGCAGGAAGGAAGCAATCGCACCGTCTACTTCCTGCTCCGCCGTTTTGCTTAAGATGGGCTCGAGGTGCTTCTCTATGCGCCGATCAAACGCCTTGGCGTCTTCTTCCGACAAACCGTCAAGATCATCCTCGGTCTCGCCGTTGTCGTCAGAATCTTTTTTATCCGACTTCTTGTCTGCTTCTTTTTTTTCGCCTTTTTTGGAGGCGATACGACGTGCAGCCCATTCGCCGTTTGTTTTGGGACGACGATCTTCCGGGTCTTTCCCGTCGTCGTCCTCGGTATCGTCGTCGGCCGTGTCGGAGCCCTTTTTACCGGAGCCGCCCTTGCCGTTATCGCCGTTACCGTCCTCTGCGTCGTCGCCATCGGCATCGTCCGCATCGTCGGAGTCGTTGTTTTGAGAGGTATCCTCCTCGTCCTCTGTCGTGCCGTCGTCCTTATCGTCGGCGCCATTGTCAGTGGTGTCGTCGTCTCGGTCGTCGGCAGTGTTGTTTTCTCCCATGAGAAGTTTTTTGTTATGCTCGCTGAATTAAGAAATGGGGAAAAACTTAAAACAGCGGTGCTCTCCCGATGACTGGTCGGGAGGAGAGCCCGACACGGGCTCAAATGTGATGAAGAAAAGCGAAGCAAAGGAAATCGCCAATCCCATGACACCTTTCCTCATCACGTTTGAGCCGACATCGCGGCCAAAAACTATTTATTCGGTTATCAAAGTTCTCGCCATTGGAGATCCGATACGTTCAGGGTCGCCTCTCAACTGCCTTGCGTCAGATGCGTACGGGTCGTAAGTCGGTATTCCCGCGCCGTCTTCTTTTGTGAGCTGAGCAATGAGAAAGTCCGGTTTGTTGACCAATTCCTCCATGACGAAATGCGTCTTTCTTAAATCATCAACATCCGCATCGGTCAATATTTCTCCGTTAAGGTTCTTCTTCGTTACGATCTGCCTTTCAAGCAAAGATAAATTACCTTCAAGTATTTGCTTCATGATCATCCAACCGGAAGAAACCTTGAGATTTTTAAGATGTTCCGCGAGTTCTTCGCCTTGCGCTTTGGTCTTTATTTCAAGATCAAAAGCCGTGTGCGGTTCGTATCCGGTTGTTTTAATTTTTTTCTTTGCCATATTTTTATGCAGGTAAACTTCTTCCAATAAACGACGCCGCCATAGGACGTTCAGATTTTGCGTTTTGCACTTTTTCATCCGCTACTCCGGAGTTTTCTTGTGTCGTTGGGAACATATCCGGGCGCGCTTGGCGAAGCGTCATTGCGCGTTTGTGCGCGTTCATGTGCGCGAATTTCGCCGGGCTATCCTCCATTTTGTTATGAATATCTATATGTGTTTGATTGTCGTCAGTCGGAAGAACCTCAACTTTTTTATTTTCGGAAAGGAGTTTATTTTCATCCTCGGCGCGAAGTTCCTCTATGGTCGGAGGCAGAAGCCGGCCAATGATGTCTTTCTTAAGTCCGGAGAGTTTACCCATGTAGCGCAAAGCAAAGAGAAGATTCGCATTCGGAGCGGCGGCGATGTATTGCATGTATGAACGAAATTTTTGCAATTCGTTGAATTGCTTTTCCTCCGCCAGAATTCGGCTTTCAATTTTTACGTCAGGGTCGGTACTCGCAATAAGATTTTCCCGGGTGAATGGCCGCCACTTGGCTCCGAGAGCGCCCGCAATGCGGATGCTTTTTTCATCAATTCCGTCGGCAAAATATTCTTTATAAAGTTGGTACCACTGCTTCCAAAAACGTTTCTCGCTCCAACCGAAAATCTTTGCCGAGAGAGAATATCGCGTATCAACTTTTTGATTGAGCAATGCGTCGCGCGTTGCGGTTCCCCCATTTGCCGGACGTACTCCTTGTTGAAAATCCGGCGTAGCTGTGGAACGTTCCGCCCCGGAGTTAAGCGTATCCAAAATATATTGCACGTCCTGCTTGATGTTGTCTTTCGGCATCACCGCGACCGCTCCGGAAGGATTTCCCGATACGCTGATAAATTTATTGAAATCAAAATTAAGATCGGAACGATTCTTGATCAAGGTTGAATTGTACAGATACATCGGATGAAGGTTTGCCTTCGCCCCTTTGAGCCCGAGATTTTGAAGCACTGCGCGCGCCCGCTGTTTATCCTCAATAAGGTCGGGAATAGATACGCCATCCCAACTGTTCGGGATAGGGTAAATGGTTCGGTCTATGATCGGGATGGCAATATCCTCAAGCTCTCGGTATCGCACCACTTTCGTCATATCGTTCGCCAGAGTAACAAATACGCGTTTATTGTTGTGTATAGTGAACCACTCCAAAAGCCGGTATGAATCATTTTCACCTTTGAGCGACGAAAACTTTGATATATCCGAAAGGCCCGCCGCTTCCGCCGTGATGCGCATGTTTTCATCAACGAGAGATTGCGCGGATGTTTTACTGGTTTTGAGATTCGCATAATTGAAATATTCTCCGATGTCGTCCATCTCGTTTCTTGTCATTCGCACTTCCCTGCCGAGAAATCGCGCGGCGCCTTTTCTTTTTTTGCCGCTTCCGTTAACGCTTGTGGCATACGGATCGCGCAAGACGGTCATGACGTTCCAAATTTCCGGAACGGGGGTCATGCTATTGCTATCACGATCAAATTCCATGAAGGAACAAAGAGAACGTCCAAAAAACATTGCTTCAAAATCCCATTCATAATCCAACATGTCTTTCTCCATCGCCTCATGGTCGTATTCGGCCGTGATGTCTAGGTTCTCCGCAACTTCTTCATCTCCGATTTCGCGAGGAATGAACGAGGCCGAAAGATTATCGGAATAGAGCGATGCGAGCACTGTTTGGAAAATGGTAAAAAGAGTGTTGTCTCCAACAGCTTCTTTGTCGCGCTTTTGGTTATTGTAGAGTTTGAGACGAAGCGCCCACTCGTCCCATTTGGGTTTAATGAATTGAGAAGACTGAGTATATTCGGATTTCACTTGTTCTATCAGTTTGGTAAAATCCCTCTCCGATAGATCGTCTGGATCGTCCGACTCGGACGAGGCAATCTCTTCTTTCTTCTTTTTTGACGCAGTTTTTTTAACGGTTGGCTTTTTAGCAACAACCTTTTTGACGATTTTCTCTTTGCGTTTGGATGTGCTTTTAACGTCAGCCATATTTTTTTTTATTTAATTTGAGCGGCGTATGTGCGGAGTTTGTCGTTTCTTTTTTTTGTTTCCGGATAAAGTTTTTCGTACTGCTCCACGCTTCCGAAACCGCGGGCGATATCCTCAAGCTCCTTTTTCGCCTGATGGTTGTAAAAGTTTTTGTTATTTTGAACAATTGCATTTCCGAGATTGCGAGGCGCGCTCTTGATCTTCTCAAGAACCGAACCGAAACCGTGAATGACTTTGTCTATTTTTATTGCCATACCCAAGATTTGTTAAAATAATGGCGATATTTTTGCTCTCGGGTTTTCTATTTTTTTTCCAGTACCAAATCAATCGTCGTTTCGGCGAGCTTCATGAGGAGGGCTGATGCTTCGGACAATTGCTGTTCCTTGTAATCAATAAAAAATATTTTTTGCAAAAAACTTTTTTTGATTACGATATGAGAGGTGTACAACTCCCCTTTGAAAAACACGAGATATTCAAACGTTGCGCCGAAATTGCGAAGATACGCGCGGCATCCTTTATATTCATAAATTTTGAGAGTTCGGATAGAGTACATCATTGCTTTCATTATAGAAAAACCACACACGGGGGTATGTGGTTAAAATTTTAGGTCAATCGTATGGGTCAAAGTCTTTGTTTTCCATGGTACTTTGGGTTCTCCTCGGAGGTTCAACAAACATATGTTCCTGAATGAGCGCACGCCCGAGGTTTTCTATCATGTGATCATCCTTGTCCACGGGCTTTTCTTTGCTGTTGTGTTTGTCCGCATTTTTCCCCGTCCACTCGTCCCACCGATAATGCTCAATTTCAAATATCGTTCGTTTGCAACTATCAAAAATGAACAATTCCGGCGGTCGTATCATAAATCCGTTTGCCTCCGTGTAATTGAGAGCATCTTTGATGCGTTTGTCCGATGCCGTTCGTTGTTTTGGCGCCGGCAAATACACCAAATCGTTTTCCGACAGTTTCTCATCCAAATTTTTGTCGTCTCCCTTGTGCTGGTCTTTGTTGAATATCCACGGATCCGCCCATCTCCCCTCTACACGGTACATGCTTGCCTTGTTTTTAATGCGAACGGCAAGGTCGGGCGTGTCGTCCGGCTTATACCACAATTCATCCACAACATATTTTGTTCCTTTCCGGTCCACAGCCAGCCATAGAACAGCATCGGGGTTGCGCGGGTGCGGGTCAAGATATTCGTACACTGTGAAGTCCCTTTCGGTTATGTTGAATGGTTTTATAACGTGAATTTTTCGGTCAAAGCGCTTGAATATTAAACCGACAAGATGAGCGAATTTTCCGTACGCGCGCGCCTGCATTTCGTCTTCCGGGTATTCGGCGATCATTCGCAAGATGTCCTCATGTGCAAGATGCCCGCGTACTCCATGCGTCTTGCAGGCGCTCTCCACGTCTGCCGTAACGTGATACACGCTTCGCTTGACCTTGACCGGCTCTTCTCCCTCGCGCAAAACAACTTCCACCTCAAGTTCTCCGCTTGCGAACATGTCATACAAATGCGCGGAACCGGAGATCGGCGTTGCCGAAATAAAAATAACGCCTCCTCTCCTCATACGGGCAATTGTCGCTTTGAGTATTGCATCCGGTGGCGGTTCATCAAACCAAGCCCAGCCGAGAGTAACACCTTCAAATTCTTTCGGGTCTTGCTCGTAGGTCATTACGTCAAAGTCCCACCTCCCTTTCTTTCCGCCGTTGACTTCCCAAACGCTGTCGTAATGCTTTCCCCCTTTCGTCGCCTTATATTTCCCCTCCGGGAACCAGAATTTAAGTTCGTTGACGACATTCTTTTCCACCAACGCACTGTCGGTTACGATACGACCCCGATGCAGATACGGAAAATCACGAAAAAGTTTTGCCCGGAACCACGGGTTTTCCGTTTCAAACATGAGATTGGCGAGCAGGTTTGCCGTTGCCGCCGTTTTACCGACACCATTCGCCGCAGACAAAAACACAATGAAATAATCCCCGCTCCCGATTGCATTGATGTAATCCTCCACCACGCCGTTCGGTTCATAATAGCGATATTTCTCATACCGAAGCCGCCGGAGTTCCTCCTCTTCAAGCGCGCGCAAACGCTTTTTTACCTCTTCCTGTTTTTGTTCTTCTTTCATAATTTTGGTGCACGTTTTCCCCAACACTTTATAGGCGTATCATTTGTTGTAAAAAATATTCTTACCGTTAAAGTGGTCGCACTCGTGCTGTATGATGTGCGCCTTAAGTCCCTCTACCCATCCCTCAAACGTTTCTATCTTATTTATGAACCCCATCACCTTTCGGACGTATTGATACCGCACTTTGACGGTATGGCAGCGCTTCATCGTCTTTGCCGAGCGATGCGGGAAGCTCATGCAACCTTCCGGAACGTCAAGCACGTTGTCTATCTCCCTTTCAACCATTTCCACCGATACTTCAACCTTTCCGTCCACCGGTTTTCCAACCTTTCGTTGCGGCGTTTGTTTTTTCACTTTCGCGGGAGCTTCAAGCACTTCGCAGTTGAATATCGCCTGCGCTTCAAAGAAACAATTTTTGAGCGTCTGCTTTGATTTCGGGTCAATCTCTTTCGGCGCGATCAGGTCTTTCTCAACGACGAACAATTGCCACGGTTCTTTTTTTTCACATACCTGCGCATGAGCCATGGCAAACGCACGAGAATGTTGCCCATTAAAATTGCCATTGGTTTCATCAAGCCATTGGCACATTTCCAAAGCGATTTTCTCGGCTTCTTTCCAATCGCTTTTGGTTGCCGCCTGTTTGGACTTGGCGAATATCCCAAGCCCGCTCGTGTGATGTGGATATGTGATTTGCATATTAGTATGAATAATTAATGAGCTCTTCGCCCGCGCTATTAAAAATTCTTGTCTCCCCAAGGTGTCGGAACAAGTAAGGACGCGGACAAACGTATTTCCAGCGAAATATCTTTTCTCCTGTTTCCTTATCATAAGACGAGACAAAAGGAATAGTTTTCATTCGCAATCCGCATTTTCCGCAATATTGAGCTTTCGGCATTTCAGTTACTTCTTTCATAAAAGAATTTCCTTAACATGCCCGCACACGACTCCCGTGTGAGCATAAAGTTGATAACCGGCATCTGCCGCCTTCTTACAGAAATCAATATCCTCGCCATACTTAAGAAGCCCCTCGTCGTCATATTGAAATTTGAAATACGGCGCGCCGATCTTCTCCAATACTTCGCGTGCGATAAACAAACATCCGCCACCGGCGCGGTCAACCTTGATAAGTCCGTCCCCTTCCGCTTTGACGATCGGAATAAGCCCGTGCTTTCCACGTTCATCAACGCCGTACGAAAAAACATTGAGTATTTTGAATTGCTTTTTGTTCGGGTCTATCCTCATGCTCGGATAAAAGCCCGTTACCACGTCTTTATCAGCCGCAATGAGCTTTTCTAGGGCGTGGAGTGGCGGGATAACATCACTATCCAAAAAGAAAAGATGAGTGCTATCGCTTTTTAGAAACTCTTTGACGCAGAAATTCCGCGCCGCGTCATGCGGATAAATATTCTGCGGTTGAATAAATGATAACTGTGCACAATTCGCCGGAGGATGAATCGCCCATTGCAACTTGCACGTGTCGAGCTTTGGATGAATGCTCCCAAGGTTCGGTATTGCAATCATCACCTTTACTTCCGCCTCCTTTTTTGTTTCTTTTTTCATGCTAATTATCTTTAATCATCGCTTGTAATAAAATATCTCTTTTTTGCCCCATAGTTGTTGCGGTACCATTGCACACACCACCGAGAGGAACCCAGCCGAAGTTCATGCCATTTTGCACTTTTTCGCATAGATCAGAGGTAGAATCTCCCCACAAAATTTCGTAGAATGCCATGTAAATTTTTATGTTTTTAAAGTTATTATTCTACGACATGCCATGCCCGGCGCACATTCCCTCTTTCGTTATATTGTTACACCCGAGATGGCAGTAATAGGTTTTCCCTTCATTCTCGGCATCAGTCAACAACTTCACTGTATGAGCAAGCGTAGTCCCGGACAAAACATTGACGCCCCTTTTCGCCATATTCAGCGCGGCGGTAATATTTATGCACGTGTGTTTTTTGATTCGTTCCATGATGATATTAAAGTTTCTTTAACCTATCCAACACATCCGCGCTCGTGTGCCCGTCCCATTCCGGCGCTTGGTCAAGAGTTTCGGCGAAGTCGGTTTCTTCCCAGCGAGAGATCGGGAGGTGGTAGGTTTTCTGTTCTCCGGGCTTTTTATCAAGTCCGAGGATGAACCAGCCGTCAAATTCCGAGCCATCACTATGTTTCTTTGAGCGCCATGGTTGTGGAGGATTTACGAATGTAGGCGACATGTCCATTAGCTTATAAACGGAGCACAACGCAATAAACAGCGTTATCCGATGATCGTACAGCTCCGTGAAGGTGTGGTAGCCGTCGGAGGCGTCCATTTCTTCGGGACCGTCAATTTCAAATTTCTGAAAATGCAGGTCTTCGTTTTCTCCAGTATTAATACATTCACCCGCGTTTGTTATCGTGATTTTTTTCATCTTATTTTTTACACTCAGTTACTCTTAACTCCGTAAACGCCGCGTCCCAGTATCCCGCATTCCCTCCGGTACAATGATTGAAAGCACTGGCTTCTAAAAAGGGTTGCACGAAATTTAAACCAAGTACTAACAAGAAAACGAAAATAGTAATTCCAACAAGATGTTCTGCGATATATTCCACCATAAATTTTTTCTTATTTTGATAATTTTTTAAGTTCCGTAATGGTATCGGCGGCTTGATTTCTCAAAAGTTTGTGCAAGATTTCAGAAGCTTTTAGCCCATCGTTTTTATTCCCATCTATCCAATCTCCATAAAAATCACCTTCAAAAAGCATCCACCACCCAAAACAATTCGCCACTCTCAAAAAAGTAACTTTCTCATCGTCAATAATTTCCTCAAAGTTATAAATTGGCGGAATTAATTTATTCATGTTGATTTAATAAGTTATAAGCCCCCTTCCCCGTCCCCCACATATGAGATCCGTATATCTTCCCTGTCCCCTCATACTTCACCCCCGTATGATGTTCCGGAAGGAAGAAGTGCGACGGCCATATCTTCAACCGTGGATATTCAAGCGCCCCAATCGCGTGTTGCATGAAGAGATTGCCGGTCGTCTTCCATGGCTCTCCTACTACTTCCTTCATTCCAAGCATTTGGATGAGATGGTGCGCGAGCAGATTGTTTTTTGAGCAAGCAATGAGGGGAGAAACAAGCTCTCCGGTAACCTTCTCATTCTCATACTGCGTGTAGGCGTCGAACGCCGGATCAGTGAACAACTCGTCCACATTCTCAAAGCAGACGCTATCCGCGCCCGGAGCAAAGCCGCCGCCGTAGCAAAGTATCTCGTAACGGATGACATCCGCGACGCCCGGCCACATCTTTCGTTCACGGAAAAAATCAACGTGCCTCTGATTGATCCACGGAACACGCTCAAACACTTTCTCATTATCCCAAAGGATGTGCTCCCAATCCGGGTGCTTCTCTTTCCATGTATTGATCCACTCCATCGGTGCCGGCCGATCTCCGACCCAAATGGTATGATGAATTTTAGGTATCGTCATGGTCATATAAGCATTTCGTTAATCTCCGGTCTCTCCGCCTGCTTTGCGCGCTTGTCGCGGTCATAATGTCCAAGCGCAAGCGCCCCGCAAAATATGTGCTCAGCCGGTGCGAATAAATCCCGAAATACATCCGGATGCGATACATTCGGGTTCACATAGCAAACGCCCACTCTTTGCGTTTCCGCCGCAAGCCACATTGTCATCGCAAGAAATCCGACATCGCAATAGTGCATAAAGTCCTTCTCTCTCGGCGATGCGTATGCTTTCGGATCGGCAAAGAACAGCGCGATCGTGTACGCCCGGTGTATCCATCCGACACCGCCGACAAGAAGCCCGCCGAGCAATTCTTTCTCCGATCGTTCAGTAACGAACTTTATCTTTATTCCATGCCGATTACAGCTTGAAGGGCTCATCGTCGCCGCTTTGAGGATGTACCTCATCTGCGTTTCGGTGATCGCTTCCTTGTTGAATATACGCTGGCTTCTCCGCCGGTTGAATGCGGTCAATTCTGTCTCAGTGAAAGGGTCATAGGCAACCATCTCCCCTTCTCCTTCCGTGATCTCACGACGCTTGCGCTCTTGATGAGCGACGTAGCGTTTTTGATATACGTCGCTATCAACAACATAAATCGGGACAGTACCCGATTGGATAGTATTGGCGCACACTTCATCTCTCGTTTTTTCGTTCATAAATTTGTCAAAGAAGATACTCTTGTAAGCATTGACCCGTGATGAACCTCCACAACGAGGAAATCATCGTCGTTGACGGATTCATTGGTTGTGTGAAATTCGCAAAACTGCTTCACTGAGAACTTTACGTATTCCCTTACCCGCGACAAAGGCATATCGTAGGATGTGGATTGAGCCGTCGGTTTGTGAATAACAATGACGTGAACATGTACTATGTCTTGCCGGTGGTCGTGTCCGATTATGACCTTACCTTCCGGTAAATTCCGACACTCCGGGCAATCTTTTTTGGCGATATTTTTTTGTTCCATAATAGCGATTTATTTTTTGATTTTAAAATTCGTTGATTGGAGAAAATGAACCTGCCCTCGCGTTAAAATTTTTCCAGATGAGAGATACTTTCCTTTGTTCTTGCCGAAATGTATCTTTTTAAACAGCATGGTTTTAAACAGTTACACCACCCGTATTTCGAAGCAAGGGAAGCTCTTTCATGAGCTCAATTCCGTACATCGGGCGATATGGCGTGCGGGCGTTTTCTTCCAACTGCCTTTTAAGGTTGTCCACAACGTTTTGCACATCTTCGTTTTGAAGCGTTAAACTCTGCGGATCATCGGAATACGTAGTAAAATTTTTCATTTTTTCTTAAAAAAATTGTTCAGTTTCTCTTTTTCCTTTTCAAGCTCCTTGTCACTCAAATTCTTAATATCAGAGAATGCGTGAATATGATGCATAGTGTCAACGGTGCGTTTCTTGAGCTTGTTGTATTCTTGGATGGCGCCAAGCTTCGGGCGGAACTCTGCATTTTGTGCGACGAGAAATCCAAGCTGTTTATCTACGAATGTATCGTTGAGTTCCGCCGCTTCAAGAAGTTGGTCAATGCGTTTCAAGACGTTATGATTAGTGAGAAGCTCATGCGCCCGATACCGGCACGTATCATAGCTCGTAAACCCTTTCCCTTGTCCGACTTTCACATCGTAAGCTGTTATGTATGACTGCGTTCCATTGCCAAAAAATTCCGCATTACTCGCATACAATTCGCAAAATTTCTCCTGTTGCGCATTCATCCCATCCTCATTCACCTTGCTGCTCCCCCTCTTTCCCCCCGTCCCCTTTATTGCATCATTCACCCTTTCCTTCAGCGGTTTGAGTTTCTTTTTTTCCGATTGTTCCTTTTTTTTCATGATATTATTTAAGCCCCTCCAACTCTTTATGATTTACATTTTTGGGAGCTTTCCCGATCGGCGTATCGGCTTGGAGTTTCAGGAGCGAGTTGACCGAACCAAAGTGTTTTATAAGAACATCTTGAATTTCTTGCGACACGTAACCCGGAAGCTCTACGTTGAACCGATGCGTTACAACAATTCCCTTTTCTTCAACCATAACCCCGACGCCAATCACCACCGCCCCGAGTTTTATTTTTTCAATGTTGATGTTGTTAATTCGCAACATACTTTTTTATTGCCACGTCGCGATTGCGCGAACGCCGGAACCCCACCGAACTTCTGTTACTCGCATGTTCTCCACGTCTTCCCTAAGTGCTTTTTTCTGATAATAAGAACGCAAACTGTATTTCCGGTGATATTCGTCCTCGCACGGGGAGCAGAGGAATAGAACCTTTTTGGATTTCACAAGATGATTTGAACGTTCAATCCGTGCGCCGCATTTTCGGCATCGGGTTGTTTTCATACTTATTATCTCGTGTTCCGGCATAGCTCTATGTGGTTAAAACGCTGATAATTTCGACCTCCACTCTCGGGTTTTCTTTATCAACAAAGAACTCATCGGAAAACCCGGAAACAAATTTGCGCGAATCGTTTTCCAGTATCCCCGCCATGACCAGCCCGTCGTTCACGAACTTCTTTGCAAACGCAACATTGTCGGTATCCTTTCGCATGTCTTTGGAATACCACCGATACTTTATCCGGACCGGATACTCATCCCCAAAGAGGGAAAGTAAGCGTGCCGCGCGAGCCGACCACGCGACCCTTTCCGTTTCCTCCTTTTTTATTTTCGCCGCAAGAAAACGATTTCTCCGCTCCGCATTCATGTAGGTGTTCAGATCGCAGAGCTCGCATTTGATTGTGAATTTTTTTGCCATTTACGTGTTATTCTTCCAATAACTTGATAATCCTCCTACTAACTCCCACCATACCTCCACCCCGTAAAAGGTCTTTAAAACAATCGTTCGCAATACTTGCATTCCAAATACCAAGTCCGTATTTCTTTTGAGTTATCTTCGGCAAAACATTCGTTATGAATTCGGAGAAGGTGAAGGCGGGAACTATTATTGCTTTTTTGTTTCCGCCGCGAGAAACAATCTCGTCCGTCCTGTCAATAATTTTTTTTTCGGAAATTATCCATTCGTTGGTTTCCCATAAAGCGTGATAAAAATAACTCTCCGTCGTATTCTCTTCAAGAAACTTGGCTATTGCTTGTGAGGCTTCTAAATTTAGTACTAATTTATTCATGGTTTTATGGTTTTAATATCTTCTCAAAAAATTCGTCTATCGTTCCTCCTTGGGCGAGGTGGTCGATGAAGTCGAGCCAGTAATATTTCCACGCCATCCAACATGAGCGACATGCGCACAACTCACTTCGCGGTAATCCACAACCACTCTCCCACCCCTCACTCTTTCCTAAACACTTCCAAAATTCGGGGTCTAAAAGTGAAACTTCATGGGGAAGATAGCAGTACGTTGGCTCGTTATCTTTGCTGTATTTCTTGTACCAAGTTGAGTAATTTTTACGGTAACGATGAAACTGGTATCCTTGAAGAGAACGGTCATTGAGTTGTTTTGGTTTCCACCCTCCCTCTATCGCTCGTTTAATTGCTTCTTGCATAATTTTTACTTATTTGCTTTATAAAACGCCATAGCCCACATCGGAGGTGTAATCGCCCTTCTCGCCGCGCGTTTGTTGCTGTCTCCGAATTTGTATCCTTCCGGCAATTTTGGCAATTTCTCTTGGTGTACTCCGAACTTTGTTTTTTCTTCTGGCGTAAGTTCAACCGGATTTTTCTTTGGAAGATTATAGTTTCCCCAAATATCCGTCGGTTTTCTCACCCTGTCGCCGAACTCAAACGGATTCATCGACATCTGCGGAACTCCTAGAAACCAACGCAACCTTGCTTTTGGGTTTTCCAATGCCCAGAATTGCAAACGCTTTCCTTCATACTGACAACGCCAAATAATTTCCAAACATGCGATAACTGTTTTCATTGCTCCTTCCATATCTCGTGGAGTTTTTGCGATAGTACGAGCCATTGAAAACATCGTGCAGGGGGGGGCAGCAAGAATGCCATATGGTTTAAGAGCAACGCACATGTATTGAACTTTTTTATCGTGTATATCAAACTCTGGGAGAGTTATGACGCGAACATCGTATCCTGCGTCTTTATACGGCTTGCTCCATGAACCAGTACCGCCGCAAAGGTCAAGAATTATTTTTTTTTGATTGGAAAAATTTTTGTGTTTCATGATAATCTTTTATCTTTCCCTTGAAGTTCCACAACATCGCAACTCCCGGCAATCCTTGACACGATACGATCCCCAAGTCTCCCCGCCAATTCCTCAAGATTGAGATTGCTTGTGAAGATGGTCGGCAACATTTCCTCGTATCTCTTGTTCACAATCGCATACAGCGTTTCCTCCGCCCATTCGGTAATTTTCTCGGCTCCGAGATCGTCAAGGATGAGAAGTCCGCGGTAATTTATAATCGTGTAGAAATTCGTGTTTTCCTCTTCCTTGTAACTATTTATCCGATCAAAATCCGAACGAATCAAACGTAATATTTCAGCGACGCCGAAGATTTTTGTATTGAAGTTTTTTTCAAACCCGAAATGCTTGGCGATAGCATACGCGACATGCGTTTTTCCTGTACCGCATCCGCCGTGGAGATATAACCCCCTCCGGCTTTGTTTGATGGTTTCCAGATTCTTCCGGACGCTCGCCGGAATATCCTCAAACTTCACGTTTTCAAATCTTTTTGGAATTTGCATCATACATTGACTTTGGTGCCAATACCGGTATATTTTCCGGTTTCGGCTTTAGGTTGTCTTGTAATTTTTCCATTGAGCGGGAAAAGTCCCATCCACCCGTTTGTAATGCTTTGATTAATAATTTCTTTGTAATACGATTTATTTTCCTCGAGCAATGCAATTTGTTTCGTAATCGTTGAATCCGTGAGTGGTGATTTTTTTTCCTTCCGGTAAATCATCCACTCGTTCCAAATCTTAACATCAAGCCATTCCGGAAGTTCAAAACTTTTTTTCTCTTTCTTTTCCTTCTTATCCTTCTTTTCCTTTTTATATTTATTGTTTGTGCTCACTTGTTGCTCACTTGTTGCGCACTTGTTGCTCACTTGTTGCTCAATCTGTTGCTCATATTGCTGATATCTATCGTAATTTATGACCGTAATTAGCCGATATTTTGATGTAGTTTGTTGCTCAATCTGTTGCTCACTTTTGAAGAGGTTTAGAATTCTATCTACCTTATGTTGATTGATTCCCGTTTCCTTGGCTAACTTGAGCCTTCCTGTGATGAACTGCCCGCGCTTGATTTTCAGAATTTTCCCGTTCCACATAAATTCAGATTCCTCATGATTCGCGCTAAGAAGAAGATGGACCCAAAGGTGCACATATTCGCTTTGGGTGTAGTAACCCTTTTTTTTGAGTGACCGATTGATTTTGACCCATCCATTTTCCATAAATTTTTATAATGAGGGCATATCGTGTTAGAAAACCGGAACAAGCGCGATCTTGTAATGCTTGAGATTGAACCTCTGCCGACTGATCGGTTCGACCACAGCGTCCGGAATGTTGAGTGCGAGGACTGTCTTGCCGTCCATGTATTTCACCTCGCTCACCGTTCCGGAAAATTCTATCTTCTCGCACGCCTTGCGTCGCTCCTCCATCCGTGCCTTTGTCTTGTCAATGTTCCGCCGAATCTGTTGCTTTTGCCCCGGATCGTCCTCAAAAAGCGACCCCTTCAATTCGTTTTCGTATTCCTCAATTTCCGCTTCAAAAGGACGTTCATCAAACTCTATGGAAGAGCTGTACTGGTGATACGAGGAATCAAGCGCAGTATTCACGCCGAGCTTCAAATTCCACAATCCGTTTTTAAGGGAAAGAGCCAAAAGCTCCAAACTTGCTTCAACGAGACCGAATTTCGGTTCCTCGTCAAGCATCGGCTGTTTTGTTTTTTTTGTCATAAAGAACGATTTTAATTAACTTGGTTTATAAATTTCTACTTTTTTATTTTTTATCTTTAAGAGATCGCCCCATCTCCTCGTACTGCTTCCAATATTCCGGCCATGCGGCTTTAATTCTGGCGAGATTGTTGGAATCTGCTTGTTCGGCGAGATGGGCGAGTTGCTGGACGAATCCTCCCCCGAACTGCCTCATCGCCTTCCTCGTCCAGTAATCGCGGTCGTTGTCTTCATGGAGGAAATCTTTAGGAAAACCTTCAATGTCGCAATCATCGTCCATCAAATCCAATTTTTCAGACATAAATTTAGAAAGGAATATCATCCAAGTTAATCTCATCCTTCGGATACTCTGCCCGCCCATCTGCTGATAAAGTATTCGTCCCGCCGGGGGTATAGAACCTTATTCCATTCTTTGCGACCTTTTCGTCCTGCTTCACGAGATGGTCCGCAAGCTCCATCATCTGATCTCCGACAGCGTCAAGCTGTTTCTCATTGAGAGCGTCCGATTTCTCAAACGACATCGCGAAATACTCGTTTTCTGATCCGTCATCTTTAGCGAATGATTCTTGCGTAACTCCGATATTCGTCCTGAAAGCGAAGATGTATTCGTCTTTCTTGAATGTCTGAAGGTAGTTGTAGAGACGGAGAACTTTACGCTCCGCCGTTTCGTCGTCCCCCATGTAAAGCGATGATCCGGTAACGGTGAGCCTCACGAGATCTCCGGTTTTAGCGAGAAGCATGTAGAGAATTACATTTACTTTTACCCCCGCCAATGTCGTTGATTTTTTCGCCTCCTTTTCCGTCATGCTTTTCGCTCCTGAAGAAGTTGCACTGTACACCATCACCGGTTCGGTCGGGCTATCGTACTCTGCGCTCTTGTAAGCAATCTCCGGCTTTTCATCGCGGGTAATTTTTTCTTTGTACTTCACCATCTGTCTGCGGATCTTCAGGATAATTACCTTGAGGGGATCATCAAGCGTAACTTCCTCATACCGATCGTCGGCACCTTTCCCTTGCGAAATAAGTTTTTGAACGAAGCGCCCGTTTGTAAGTTTGAGTTCATCGGCCATTATGCTGGTGCGCTCGCTGTATTCGTTCCCGCCGCTTATTTCAGCCAATTTTTTTATATCTACCATGTTTTTTATAAATTTAGCGATTTTTTTTAATTTTCTATTTTCTTTCTATTCGCGGCTGTATCCTTTCTTCGCCGCCAATTCTTTCAAACGCTTCTTGATGCCGTAGGCGTGAAGAAACGTTTCGTAATTCTTCTCGTACTCCTCGCGCGACATTTCGTAATGTCCGAATGCGCCCGTCTCTTTGTCAAAATGAAGGATCAAACCGTTCTCAAACTTCTCGGCGTTCTCATTGGAATACTCTTCCTCTTCTTCCACCGCCCCCATGTATCCGGCGAGTTGGAAGAATTGCTCATCGTATACCCCTTTGGAACTCTTGAAGTCTCCGAGAACGCGGAATCCGTTGATCCGGGCGATGAAGTCGGTGATCCCGACGAAGCCATGGATCCGCGAATAGATCAGCCGTTCGGAATGTTCAAACTTCACATCGCGGGAATTGAACCAATCAAGAAACCCATTGATGCCGTTATGAACCTTGCCCACATCCTCCGGCTTCATTCCCTCAATTTCTTCCGGGATTTCCGGAAATTCCGTACCGTTCATTTGCGCCTTTGCGAATTGCTCGCACCAATTATGGATCGCGGTTCCAATGTCGGCCGCCGTTTCCTTTTTGACCGTATGTTGGATTAGCGCTTCCTCAATAACCGGTCGCAATTCCTCTTTCGTGAAGCGATTCTCTTTGGATCGCTCCAAGTATTCCGTGATGAACGATCCCACAAGCCGGACCGCCCAAGGAATGAGAAACATGCTTTTATCTATGATCCCTGTGCAGGCGGTCGCGCTGATAAGGTAGGTCTTCTCTCCAGCCATTTTGTACCGGTGGCTGTCCGGATAGAAGTCAATCTCAACATCTCCGTTGTAGAGGACTTCCGTTCTTTTGTTGGCGATTTTTGACATGATTATTCCAGTGATACTTTCACTCGCGATTTCGCTTTGGAAAGTTTTTCTTTTAAAGCATCTTTTTTATCGGCCACTTTGTCTTCCTTGATCGGAGCGAGATCTTCATCCAAAACCTTTTCGATCTCGTCTGCAAAAACATTTTCCTTTTTCGCCGATTTCTTCTCCGGAGCTTTCTTCGTCTCCTCTTTTTTCTCTCCAGTCTCAATCGGAGCCAGAGAATTTTTAACGCCGCGTTTCACTTCTTCGCTCCTGCTCCATGAATATTTTTCAGTTCCTTGGCAGGCATTGATAATCTTCGCGAAGTCCGGTTCAACGACAGAGCCGAGCTGTCCGGTGCGATCCTTGGCGACATACCGATCGTTTTTCTCTTCCACCCGGATGATGCGTTTGGTGATTCCATCGGACTCAACGACTTCCATGTATCCGACGATGTCCACCATGTCCACGATGTCGGCCGAGAGTTTGGTTTCCACCTTTGGGCGCTTCACAAGAACGCCGTCATTATCTTTTTCTTCAACGTGAGCGATGATGAGGACGTGCTTCCCGCAGTCGCGGAGAACTTTGAGATAGTCCTTCAAGTCCTGTTTCATTTTCCCCCATCCCGCCATCGTCGGGCTTCCGTCTCGCTGGACGAGTTTCGGATCATTGGATGCGATGATTGCTCCTTTGAGCTTGCTCATCATTTCATCGAGGGGATCAATGATAACGGTTTCGTAATCTCCCCCTTTTACAAACTCAAGAAATTCTTTTGCATCCGCCCAGTTTTCTATTTTTGCGATGTCCATCTTGATGCCGCGAAGTCCGAGATATTTTGTCCCGTTCTCGCAGTCGGCGAGTATGGGTTTTGGAGCAGTGGCTCCGAACGTGGTTTTTCCGACGCCTCCGTTTCCCGCGAGCAACATCACGATTGCCGGGCGAAGCGAGGGGTCAAGAGTGTTTACTATTTTCATTTTTAAATTTATTGCCTGAACCGCTATTGTTCGTCTCCTTGCGGATTGCACCGGCTTGTCAGGGGTGCAACGAACAAGAACGGTTCAGGGAAGACAAGCCTTAATAAGTTGTGGTCAAGTACGACAAGTATTGACCGGCGAAATACGATACGTAGAGAATCAAAAAAATGATAAAAGTATTATTCCATATTTTCTCTTCTCTCTTTGACCGGATTCTCATTTTGAGTTCCGGATAAAGTTCCGATTTGATGACTTCGTTGTATGGGTTTATCATCGTCATAGCACCGGCAATGATCATCGTCACAATCAGTGCCAAAACATAATCTCGTCATGATGGTGCTTTTTTTTGGTTATTAAATTTTCGACCAAGCGCAATTTCGCGCTCCGTACTGAACCTCTGGGTCGTACAAAGGTTCAGTACGCAACAAAAAACTCCGCAAATAATGCGGAGTCTCTAAAAAACTTTTTAATTTTTGCTTATTTTATAAACGATACCATCTTCGCCACATGCTCCACGAGCGCCGACGTATACCCCATTTCATTATCATACCATGCGCATACCTTTACCAGATTTCCGTCAACGACTTTCGTGAGTCCGAGGTCAACGATGGAAGCGATGCGCTGTCCGATGATATCGGAAGAAACAAGCTGGTCTTCGGTTACGGCGAATACTTTGTTCCACCGTTCGCTCTTTGCCGCTTCTTTCAAAATGGAATTTATTTCCGCCACCGTCGTGTTTCTTTTTGCGAGGAAAGTTACGTCCGACATGGAACCGGTGATAACGGGAATGCGGAAAGCGAGACCGTCAAATTTTCCTTTGAGGTCGGTGATGACTTCGGTAACGGCAATCGCGGCGCCTGTCGTAGAGGGAACGATATTCTGCGCACCGGCGCGTCCTCGGCGAAAATCTTTCGCATCGGGAGAATCAACGAGTTTTTGTGTTCCAGTATAGGCGTGGATGGTTGAAAGCATCGCTTTTTCAATGCCGATTGTTTCGTGGAGAATTTGAATGACGGGGCTAACGGAATTCGTCGTACAGGAAGCATTGGACGATATCTGACAATTTGCAAATTTGTCTTCATTGATGCCGGCGAGAATGGAAGCGCCGACAATTCCTTCCGGCGGAGTTCCTTTTACGGGAGAAGTGACCACTACTCGTTTTGCGCCGGCATCAAGATGGAATTTCGCTTTTTCATAAGATTCAAAAAATCCCGTTGCCTCAATAACCAATCCGATACCGAGTTCTCCCCACGGCAACTTCGCCGGGTCTTTTTCACTGAACACCTGAATTTCTTTTCCGTTCACAATAAGATATTTCTTTCCGTCGGACTCTTTTATTTCTATTGTAAAAGCGCTTCTTCCGTAAGCCGTATCATACTTCATCAGATAAGCGATATTGACGATGTCGCCAAGATCATTTACCGCGACGATATCAAACTCCGGTCGTTCCAAGGCAAGATTGATAAATGCCCGACCGATGCGCCCCATGCCGTTAATAGCGATTTTTGTTGCCATAAAAATACAAAAAATTATTGAATAATGCGTGTTCTTATTATACCAAAAACCGGTTTAAAAGCGAAAAACAAAAGTGGATACTCCAATCCACGATTTCCTTCTTCCTCTCCTTCAATTTTCCCTTTTTTTATTTTTTTTATTTTTTTGCATACGGTAAAACTTCGCATATGCGAAGTTTTACCGTATGCAAAAAAGAGCGATATTGGAGATGAAAAAGATTACTGCAATTCAAAATGCTTTTTGAGATTTTTGTC
>Ga0172379_10001832_pt1 | contig 40541 bp, 54 predicted proteins | sample GrowelOW334metaG_FD_119756 | JGI IMG/M metagenome (GOLD analysis project Ga0172379, IMG submission 119756) | Groundwater microbial communities from an aquifer near a municipal landfill in Southern Ontario, Canada - Groundwater well OW334 metaG | ecosystem: Environmental > Aquatic > Deep... | reverse complement strand
TTCCGCAAAACTTCGGCTGATTCCTTTTTTCTGAATTCGGATGTCGCAAGCGGAGGAGGAGGGGTCTGGGGAGGAATCCTCCGCTTGCTCCTCTTTTTGTTTTGGCGAAATTCGGGCGGGCTAGCAGAAGAAAAACATCAATCAGCAAAGCTGATTTTTTCAAATGGAAAATGTTTTTCTTCTGCTCGATATTCTGTACTAAAAGTTGTTGCCCTTTTCAAGCTCAAAACACCATTATATTTTTTATTTAATAACTCATCTAAAACATTAAATTCAGTTATTAAATCTACAGTAGGGTGTATTTGAGCAATTTTGTAAACGGGTTTTTCTTCATCAACAGATGTTCTACCAAGAATCATTACTGGTCCAGAAAATGTAGTAGATTTTAGTTCTTGGTTCATCTGATTAAAACTTGGCAAATGAATACTGCTTTTTACTCTGCAAAGAATAGTCGTCAAAGAGTCATAAGATTTTTTGGTGTTTGAAAGTTTCGTTCGTTTCAAAAAATCGGTCAAGGATTTTTCAGGAGAGTTTTCGTCAAAATCTACAACCTCAACATCTTGAATTGTAAAGTCGGGAACCTTTGCTCCCTCTTTCTGTTGATATGTTCCAGTTTTAACATCAGGACTTGAAGATTTGTCATCAACCATTTGTAGCCAATATTCTCTATTTTGCGATTTTATTATTCCAACAAGCATTAAAGCAACAGAGTACATTTCCTCCGCTTTCCTAAAACCCTTGGATGATTTTTCTTTGTCCGATAATTTGTTTTCTAATTCTCGAAAGTGATGAATTACATTTAGAGGAGAAAACCAAATTTTATCTTCAAGAAAAATCATCTGATTATTTGCTGAAAGTGCTTATATCCAAAATTCTTCCAAGAGATTCAATTTCACCAACAGCCGAGCCAGTAGGAAGACCGAGATAACAATCATCCTTAACTAAAATAGCTACTCCACCAGAATTGCCGTGGTCAATTTTTGCTGATGTTATGAAGTAAGGATAGTCATATCCCGAAATAATACCTTCGGTAGCAGTAATGTCATTTGACGAACCTATTCCTGGATAGCCAAGAATTACAACTTGATCGCCCAAATATGGTTTTGCAGAGGTTTGCTTGTAGCAAACCTTTTTTCTATCAATTGAAGCTATATATGGGTCGGCGTTGTCTAAATATATTTGGGCGACATCAAACAACGGATTTTCATGCAAAACAATTCCTCCTGTTGCGGGAGTATAAATTTTTGGTGCGCCCGGAATACTTATCGCACAATTAGTGAAAGCATATCCGTAATCATCCAAAACGGCATGTTTGTTTGTTACAGCTCGCACACCTCCATTTTCACCTTGGAAACGATGTATATACGCTGTTGCACTTTGTTGTATAAGTTTTCCGTTGTAGTCAGTTTTAGAACAGAGTAAAAATGCTGTACGATTTTTCCATTCAGAAATTATAGATACTAAGTCAGGTTTATTTTGGATTGATTGTACGGTTTTTGAATTTGTGGATTCTTTTTGTTTTAGTGCTTCTAGCTCTTTTTTCAAATCGTCAATTTGTTCTTGACTAGTATCTTGTTTTACTTCGGGAGTATTTTGATTTTTTGAAAACAAAAAATAACCACCGAATCCTACTAACGCAACAAGTAGAATAATTACGACGGGATTATTAAAATGATTTTGTTGGTTTTTTGTTTCCATATATTTATTTTAATTCTTTTAATGTCTTGTTATCTGGTCCATAAGGTGCATTTTTAAGTTCATTAACTGAATTTTGATCTGGCAGTACACCATTATTATCATTCGCTAGATTTTGCAGAGTAGTTGAACATTTATGAGAAACTAAAAGTTGCATACGCATACCCAAGAAATTAGAAAGTGTTATGTCGGAATAATTATCCATGTAAAACTTAGTATACTTATATAAATAAGCGTCAGCTTTTTCTGCTGTTTGATTTTCTGGACAAATAAATTCTTGGTTCAATTTATATTGTTGCCATTTTTTAGTTATCAAATTTGGTGAAGTATATAAAGTTAGTAAAACTAAAGAAATAATAATTATTACTAATATAAATAATATTTTATATTTATTTAAAGTTGTTTTCATTTTATAAAATAATTAAGTTCTTTTTTATAAAGTTTAGCAAACTTGTTTAACTCCACAACATCAATTCTTTGTTCGCCAGCTTCGCACTTAGAAATGTACGATTGTGGTCTTTTAAGTTTCTTGGCGACCTCAACCTGTGTTAAACCTATTTCTTCACGAGCTTGGCGAAGACTTTTGACGAATACTCCGTATTCTTTTATTCTAATTGATTTACCCATAATATACCATAAGTGTATATTCACAACAAGGATATTCAAATTTTGTGGATACGGCGAGAATTTCTCCCTCAACTAAATTTTTTGTCGTCACAAAAAATTTGTCTGGGCACCGACTCATAAAATTTTTTACTGAAAATTTTTTATTCCGTCGTTCGAATATCGCACGCAAATGAAACATTTCATTTTTTGGCGGAGCCGGGGAGATTCGAACTCCCGAGGGGTTTTGAAGCCCCTGCCTCTTTAGCAAAGAGGTACGTTAGACCACTCTGACACGGCTCCTTTTAAAAATACTTTAACATATTTTTTATATTTTTACATTTTATGTTATATTGATTTTGTGTTTTAGAAAAAGTATGGAGGTGTGGATGAGTGGTTTAAATCAACGGTTTACTAAACCGTCGTTCCTTAATCGGAACCGTGAGTTCGAATCTCACCACCTCCGCAAATGAAATTTGCGGTGTTTTATCAAAAATTTAATAAAACAAAACACAAGTTAAAATGAAAAGAAAAATTCTTATTTTAATAATATTAGTTTTAATTATTTTTTTAAGTATTGAATTTATTCCGGGATTTTTTAGCAATGATAAATCAAAACAAATAGAAAAACCATCTGACCAAAATATAAAAACAAAAGAAATACCAGCAACAACCACACCTACTCTAAAATCAGAAAATAATGCAAAAGATGCCACGTCATCACCAACTCCTAACTCCATTCCACAATTACAAAACAACATAAAAGATACCACTGACCAATATCTAATAAAATCTGCTTCCTTGCTTGGTCTTGATACAGCAATTGAATCACCTCATTTTATTATTTATTATCATAAAACTGACGAAGATAAAGTTAAAGAATTATTAACGATAAGTGAAAAAGATTATCTTGCTCTTGTAAAACTATTTCCCAAAACACCCAGAACAGAAATTCTAATTACCTATGACACAAACGAATATATAAATGTTTTTAATGCTGCTCCTCCTTGGAGTATAGAATCTTACAAAAATTCAAATTCTGGTGGTGGTGTATTTTGTCCTAATTGTATAAACAGTTTAGGTAATAATACTGAATATATTTATATGTTAAGACCAACAAATAAATCTTTTGCTCATGAATTAGCTCATCGTTATTTTTGGGCAAGTTATCCAAATTTACATCAAAATGACAATTTAATTTGGCTCAACGAAGGGCAAGCTGTTTATGCTCAAACTGAAGTTGCCCCTGGTCCAGGCGGTTTATCTTCTAATTTAGAAAAAATTAATAATTTTTATCTGCCAGTTAATTTTTTAGAGTTAAATCAATTACAACAACAAGGAAACAATTCATCTCTCGAAAGATTTTATGATTTAGCGGGACTTATGGCTTATTATATTGACGCAAAAACAAATGGCGGTTTATATAGTTTTATAGCTGATTTAAATAATACTAAGGATTTAGATAAAACTTGTCAAAATAACTTAGGATTTAGTTCTGACCAATTATTTTCCAAATGGAAAAATGCAATTATTGCAACATCAGCATCTAATTCAATTGATTTTCTAAAAAATTATAAAATTTTTATTAAAAAGTAAATTATAGTGATTATATTTGTGAATACTCAACTCGAGTATTCCACCCAATAATGTTATAATAAACTCATGGATCCCGTTAAAAATCAAAAAGTTAAGTTATGTTTCGCGGGATAAATAAATTAGAAAATATATAGAAATTATTATTAATAAATTAACTATGGAAATCTAAAGATTTCCTATTTCTAACGGGATGGATCAAAATGCTGAAATAAAAAAAATTCAAGAAGAGAATGAAAAACTTATTAAACTTTGTTCAAAAAAAGCAGATATGGTTTCAATAAGCGCGCACCAAATTAGAACTTCCCTCTCAGCTTTAAAATGGATTATTAAAATGTTTCTAGATGGTGATTTGGGGAAATTAAATACTGAACAAGAAAATTTACTTAAGAAAGCATACGACGGAAATGATCGCGCAATAGGAATAGTAAGCGAACTTCTTCTTGCTAATAAAACAGAAAATGTAACAGAACAAAAATATAATTTTGAAAAAATAGATATAACAGAATTAATAGATATATCAATTTTTGATTTTACTGGTGAAGCTTCAGCAAAAGGAATAGAGGTAATATTTTTAACACCAGAAAAAAAACTTCCTCTAGTAAAGGCTGATAAAGAAAAATTAAGAGTTGTTTTCCAAAATCTTTTAGAAAATGCAATTAAATATAGCAACAATAATGGAAAAATTTTTATAGCTCTCAAGGAAGTGGACGACTTGGTGGAAGTTTCCGTTAAAGACACAGGCATAGGCATATCAGAAGATGGAAAAAAGAAAATTTTTGAAAAATTTTATCGTGATCCAGAAGCTCAAAAAAAAGAAGTGATAGGTTCTGGTATCGGACTTTTCACCACTAAAAAAATAGTAGAAGATCATGAAGGGAAAATATGGTTTGAAAGTTCAGAAGATGAAGGCACAACGTTCCTTTTTACAATACCAATTTTTAAATAAAATTATTAATATAGTTGCGTTCAATTTTGTTAGTAGTATAATTAGTTTACTTGTCCCGTTAGAAATTAAACAAACGGGAAATGAAGATAAAATTATTAATATTTAAAATTTCTAATGGGATGGCAAAAACAATACTTATAGTAGAAGACGACACATTTTTACAAGGTCTTGAATCTGCAAAACTCAAAAAAGAAGGTTATAATATTTTGACTGCAGTAAACAGCGTAGAGGCTTTTAAAGCAATTGAAGAAAGAAAAAATAAAATAGATTTAATCCTTCTTGACCTTCTGCTTCCCGAAGTAGATGGTTTTATGATATTAGAAAAAATTAGACAAGAAAAAGAATTATTAACTATACCTGTAATTGTCTTTTCAAATTTGTCTGAAGAAAAAGACATAAAACGCGCTAGAAAACTTGGTATCAGTGAATTTCTTGTAAAATCCAATTTTACTCTTGATGAACTTGCTAAAAAAGTTAAAGATTTAATTGGAGTTTAATAAAACTATTTTAAATTTTGAAAAAATATGAAACTTCACGACAAACTTGAAGAAAAGTTTCGTTTAGATGTAAATCAAAAAAAAGCTTTAAAAAAACTGAATCTTTTTTCAGTTTCTGATATATTGTTTCACTTCCCTGTTCGTTATTCTGATATGAGCGCAATAAAAAAAATCAGTGAATTAATCCCCGGAGAGACATCCTCTATTTATGGAAAAATTTCAAAATTAAAAACTAAAAAAAGTTTTCACTCCAAAATTCCCATGGGAGAGGCAGAATTAGAAGACCTAACAGGGAAAATAAAAATCACATGGTTTCATCAAGCATATTTGGCAAAAATGATTCATGAAGGTGAAAATGTAAAACTTACAGGTAAAGTAACTCAAAGTAAACACGGAATATATTTAGCAAACCCTGAATTTGAAAAAACAGATATCTCTTCAATAGATTCCCATGATACTTTATTTTCCGCCAAAGGCGGATCCGCCTTTGGCGGAAACAATGAAGGATCTTCTTACCCTATCTATCATGAAACAAGAGGAATAACTTCAAAATGGTTTTATCATGTAATAGAAAAAATATTAAAAGATAAAACATTAGACGACTTGGAAGATTATATTCCAGCTGATATTTTAAAAAAATATAATTTACCTAGCCTTAAAACTTCTCTTATTTGGATACATAAACCTAAAAATATTAAAGACGCAGAAACGGCTAGAAAAAGATTCGCCTTTGAAGAAGTTTTTTGCATTCAACTGGAAAGACAACATGATAAATTGGAATATAAAAAAAATAAATCTTTCCAAATTTTACCAGAAAAAAATGATAAAGAAGAATTTTTAAAACGCTTCCCTTTTGACCCAACAAATTCTCAAAAAAAATCTATAGATACAATACTTTCTGATATGGCAAAAGTTTACCCAATGTCTAGACTTCTGGAAGGAGACGTTGGATCTGGTAAAACAGCTGTCGCAGCTACTGCATCGTATATAGCAGTAAAACAAAGACCCTTCGACTACGCTCAGGGCAAGCCCCAAAGTTTTGGAAATTTACAAGTTGCATATATGGCTCCTACAGAAATACTTGCATCTCAACATTTTGAATCTTTTATACAATACTTTAAACATCTACCAATAAATATTGGGCTCATCACAGGATCAGGTTGTAAAAAATTTCCATCAAAAGTAAACCCTTCTGGATGGACAGATATATCTCGCGCTCAACTTTTAAAATGGACAGCTAATGGCGAAATGCCTATCTTAATAGGCACTCACGCTCTTATCCAAAAAACAGTTAAATTTAAAAATTTGGCTCTTGTTGTAATAGACGAACAACATAGATTTGGGACATCACAAAGAAGAAAATTAGTCAGGAAAGATGGAGTTGCTCCTCACCTACTTTCTATGACAGCAACACCAATTCCTAGAACACTCGCTCTCACAATTTATGGAGATTTAGATTTATCATTACTTGATGAAATGCCTTCTGGGCGAAAACAAATAATTACAGAAATAATTACTCCAGAAAAACGCAACGAAACTTACGAAAAAGTAAGAAAAGAATTACAAAAAGGTAAACAGCTTTATATTATTTGTCCACGAATAGACGAACCAGATCCAGAAAAAGAAATGGCAGTGCAGGCAAAGTCTGCCATAGCTGAAGCAAAAAGATTAAAAAAGGAAATATTCCCTGAATATGAAATTGAAGTGCTTCATTCAAAAATGTCTAAAGATAAAAAAGAAAGCGTAATGAAAGATTTTACAGATGGAAAATTAAATATTCTTTGCGCAACTTCTGTCATAGAAGTCGGTGTGAATGTTCCAAACGCAACTGTGATAATAATAGAAGGAGCGGAAAGATTTGGACTTGCACAACTCCACCAACTTCGTGGACGAGTAATTAGATCAAACGATCAAGCTTATTGTTATGTTTTTGCAGATGCTAAAAGCCAAAAAACAATTGATAGATTAAAAGCATTAAAAACTGCAAAAAATGGTTTTGAACTTTCAGAATTAGATTTGTCACTTCGTGGCGCTGGAGAATTATCAGGCACAAAACAATGGGGTATTTCAGACATTGGAATGGAAGCCATTAAAAATATAAAAATGGTAGAAGCTGCTCGCACAGAAGCTATCCGGATAATTTCCGAAGACCAAGAACTATCAAATTATCCCTTATTAAAACAAAAGGTAAAAGAAAAGGTTGGAGAATTTCATTTTGAATAAAGCCAGAAACCCTATATTCCAAAAAAACCTTTTATAGAAGCCCAAACTGAGCTAAACGTAAAACCAAAATAATTAAGCGCTACTATTACGAGCACAACAACTACTAAAGCAATAATAATACTTGACCCTTTTTGCAAACCTTTTTTATTATCTAATGTTTTCATATACTTCTATTTTAACATAATATATAAATAACACATCCCTTTAAAAAGTGAAAAAATACACAAAAAAAAGCCACATTAACAAAAGTGGCTTTTTTAAATTAAATTATTGTTAAATATTAAAAATTATCTACGATTTCCTGAACTTTAGCTAAGGTATTCTCTTCATCAGAAATTGGTAATTCTATACCTTTCTCGTCATCTTGCTTGATAATAAGATTATTATCTATAATATCAAGTCTCATTTTTTTATTAACATCGTTAGTTCTAACAACAACTGAATCTTCAACAAAAGAAGTAATTATAGCTTCTGGATGTTTAATCTTAATTCTTTCTAAAATATTTAAAATTCTTTCTTGCTTTAAAAATTTTTTTGCTCCTTCTGATACTGAAGCTAATTTTGGTTCTTTTTCCATAAATTTTTTATATTTAAATTATTAATAATTACACGTAAATTATACTCTATTTATTTTGAAATGTCAAGATGTCCGCCCTCTAGGATTCGAACCTAGGACCCCAGAGGTATAAGCTCTGTGCTCTAACCAACTGAGCTAAGGGCGGATGTGTTTGTATATTACAAAATTTTGTTTTATTAAACAACCTTCTCTTCTATTACTTCTTTCTTCTTTGGTATTATTCCATGTGCAATTATCACCTTCTCATATTCTTCTTGTTCTAATGTCTCAACTTCAATAAGCTTCAAAGCAATAGCTTTCAACGCTTTTTTATTATCATTCAAAACTTTTTCCGCAGATTTTATTCCATCATTTATTATTCTTAGAACTTCTGCATCAATTTTTGTTGCAACTGTTTCAGAATATTCTTTTTCTACAACTTCCCCATATTTACTTAATCCTCCGTCTCCTCGCAAAGCAACAGGCCCAATAACATCAGACATTCCCCAACGTGTCACCATAGCTCGAGCTAAGTCTGTAGCCATTTGCAAATCACTAGAAGGGCCGGTTGTGATATCTCCAAAAATCATTTTCTCAGCCACATATCCCCCAAGCGACATTGCTATATCATCTATAAATTCTTTTTTAGATTGTAAGCGTCTTTCTTCAAGAGGTAATTTCAAAGTATAACCACCTGCTCTTCCACGAGCCACGATTGAAACTTTATGAACTGGATCAGCATAAGGCAAAACAGATGCGACAAGAGCGTGACCAGCTTCATGATATGCAGTAATTTCTTTTTCTTTTTTAGAAAGCAAATGGCTCTTGCGTTCAGGACCAAGCATAACTTTTTCTATTGCGCGAATAAGATCAAATTGAAAAACTTGTTTTCTGTTTTCTCGTGCAGCCAAAATCGCTCCTTCATTCATTAATGAATATAAATCAGCTCCAGAAAAACCAGGAGTGCGTTCTGCAATTAATTTCAAATTAATATCTTCTGCTAAAGGTTTCTTTTTAGAATGAATTATTAAAATCTCTTCTCTGTCTGCGCGATCAGGTAAATCAAGAATTACTTTTCTATCGAAACGTCCTGGACGAATAAGAGCTGGGTCAAGCACATCGGGTCTATTTGTAGCAGCCATAACTATTACTTTATCATTAGGCTCAAAACCATCCATTTCAACCAATATTTGATTTAATGTCTGTTCACGTTCATCGTTACCACCACCAAATCCCCCTCCACGAGTTCGTCCAATAGCATCGATTTCATCTACGAAAATAATAGATGGTGCAGCTTTTTTGGCTACTTTAAAAAGATCTCTTACTCGGGAAGCTCCAACACCAACAAACATTTCAACAAATTCTGATCCTGAAAGATGAAAAAAAGGAACACTTGCCTCTCCTGCAACTGCGCGCGCAAGCAAAGTTTTACCAGTTCCTGGAGCACCAGTTAAAATAACTCCTTTTGGAATTCTTGCTCCAATATCTAAAAACTTTTTGGGACTCTTTAAAAAATCTACAATTTCTTTCAATTCTTCTTTTGCTTCTTTACAACCTGCAACATCTTTAAATGTAACTTTATTATTTTTATCATTTGGATCAGTAATACGAGCTTTTGATTGACTAAACGAAAAAGCTTGCATTCCTGCTCCTTTAACTTGTCGAGATAAATACCAAAAGAAAAATACTATAAAAAGAACAGGTAGTAGAAATGGAAGAATATTCAAAAGCCAATATCCAAAACCACTTTCGTTTTTAACTTCTATTTCTGTGCTAGCAAGCATTTCAGGTTTTACTCCATAATTGAAAAGCGTTTGCGAAAGAGCTGAACCTTCTTCTTTTTTAGATTTTTTTATTTCATCATTATTATTATATGTAATTGTAAGTCCTTCACCTTCAACTAAAATTTTCTTAACTTCTCCAGCTGAAACAGATTTTGCTAAATCAGAAATTGGTATCTCTGGTATATCTTTTGTATTTCCAGATATTGCTAAATAAAGCGCAGTAATAAGCATAAAAATCAATAAAGCTCCAGCAATGCTTCCAGAAAATTTTGACTCTTTCCCTTTTTTACCTTTATTATTTGAATTCTTTTGATTAAGTAAATTGAAATTCATCCCGTTAGAAATAGGAAATCTTTAGATTTCCGTAGTTAATTTTTAGTAATAATTTCTATACACTTCATAATTTATCTATCCCGCGAAACATACCTTAACATTTTGATTTCTAACGGGATTCATATCCCAAACAATAGCACAAAAAACCGAGAAAGAAAAGTTTAAAATTTATGGTAATATAAATCTATGGCTTCATATGCTGAAAACAGAAAAGCACATTTTAATTATGAAATTCTTGAAAAATACGAAGGAGGTATTGAACTTCTTGGTGTGGAAGTTAAATCAGTTCGTAGTGGAAAAATGTCTCTTGAAGGAGCCTTCGTTGTTATTCGTGGAGGTGAAGCTTTTTTAATAAATGCGAACATTCCACCTTACCAACCAAACAATTCTCCCAAAGATTACGACCCATTAAGAAATCGTAGAATTCTTTTAACAAAAAAAGAAATAGCTGAACTCGCAACTAATGATAAAAATAAGAATTTGACGATGATACCTCTTTCAGTGTATAATAAAGGTAGAAAAATTAAAGTAACTATTGCTTTAGTTAAAGGAAAAAAGAAACAAGACAAAAGAGAAACTATAAAAAAACGCGACACGGAAAGAGAAGTGCGCCGCGAATATAAAGGACGTTGAAAATAAAATATGGGGATGCAAGGCATAGACAGTAGGCCATTTGCCACTGATGCATGTCGAGTATGAGCGTAACCTCGCAAAACTTCGCTCAAATGTCTAATTGCAAAATTAGCTACTAAAGCAGTTCGTTCACCTTACTTCGGTAATGTGTTCGGATTTGCTCCAGCATACGCTTTAGCGTAAGTCGGTGTCTCATTCATAGACTTCCGATATATGAACTGAGGCATAATATTATCGGGATAGGAAAAAGAATGTCTCGTCTTTCTTCCAAAACAAAGAGAATCGATTAGAAAATATTTCGCTCGCTTAATAATTTTTTAATTTAAACAAACAAGCGCGCTACACATGTAGACTTCTTTGCAACTACCTTCTGCACGGGGATTCAATTTCCCCCATCTCCACCACTTGACTTTTTTTATATATTATGATAATATATAAATGATAAAAAGTTCATTAAATATTTACCTAAAAAATAAAATTATGGAAACATTAATTGCTCTTTTATTGTGTATTCTAATTTGTATTTGTTATTTAGGAATTGGTTTTCTTTTCGCTGCAATGCTAGAAATACAAGAAGTAGTATTATCTACAATAAAAATAAGGAAACCAGAAAAGGCGGAGTTTATTCTTAGATTTCTTTTAGTTTTTGGTTGGCCAATTTTCCTTTTTTCTTATATATCTGGCAAGTACAACACTACTATTGAGGAAATAAAATGAATAAAAAACTAAAAACGGAATGATTTATTTCATTCCGTTTTTTTATTTCCAATTCAATTCCCCTCTTGTGATACTTAAACATATATCTATATTTAAGAAACAAAGCTACTTTCTAGCCTCTTTCTTTCTACAATCGCTTCAAATGCATCAAATATCCAAGAATACAGTAGATTCCAACTTTCAACTACTAAGTCCACATCTATATATTAAAACTTTTTGAAAGTGTTTTTTTATTATGCTAAAATAAAATTATGTTAATACAACCAAAATTGGAAGTTACGGGATACCGAGGAATATGGGGTGAAAGTTTAACAACAGAAATTGTTGAAAAATATGGAAGAACTTTTGCGCAATTTACAAAAGAAAATTCTAACGCCACTTCACCAACTGTTTTAATCGGCAGAGATGGACGAGAAAGTGGAATTTTAATTGCAGAAATATTAACAAAAGAATTCGAAAAATTTGGAATTAGCACAATAAATGGAGACATCTTGCCTACCCCAACCATACTTCTTGCTGTTCAAAAACATAAATATGATGGAGCAATTATTATCACAGCCAGCCATAATCCAATAGAATACAATGGCTTAAAATTTGTTACAAAAGACGCACGTCTTACTAATGAAGCTGAAGTTGAAAAAATGAAAAAATTTTTATGACAATACCAAATTTTCCAAAAGAACACGCAGATCACATCCTTGCACATATTGATGTAAGTAAAATTCGCGCTAAAAAATTTAAAATAGCAGTAGATATGATTAATGCCTCAGCTTGCGTGGTTGATCCATATTTATTTGAACAATTGGGAGTAGAATTGATTCCACTTAATAATATTCCAAATGGAAAATTTGCTCACAAACCGGAACCAACAATAGAGAATTTAAAAGATACTGCAAAAATGGTAAAAGAATTAGGGTGTGATTTGGGTTTTGCTCATGATCCAGATGCTGACAGATTAGTAATAATAAATGAATTTGGAGAAGTAATTTCTGAAGAATATACGCTTGGCTTCGGTGTAGAAGAAGTGTTATCACAACACCCCGATGAAACAATTGTTATCAATATGTCCACTTCACAAATGATAGTTGATATTGCAACAAAATATGGAAGCAAATGCATTCGCACTAAAGTTGGTGAAGCAAATGTTTTAGCTGGAATTATTGAAAACAACGCTATTGTCGGCGGAGAAGGAACAAGTGGAGTTATTTATCCCACTCTCAATAATTGCAGAGATAGTTTTGTAAGTTTATCACTCACTCTTGAATTATTGGCAAAAAGAAATCAAACAGTAAATGAATGTGTTAATACGTTACCAAAGTATTTTATGAAAAGAGATAAATGGCCAGTAACTGAAGATTTAAAAAATATCTATATAAAACTAAAATCACATTTTAATAATGCAAAAATTAATGAATTAGATGGAATACGCATTGATTTTGAAGACAGTTCTTGGTTTCACCTACGTCCATCTATTACTGAGCCAATTATTCGTCTTTTTTGCGAAGCAAAAGATATAAATAGAATGGAAACGTTATTTAATGAAGTAAAGTTGACTTTAGGGCATTAATAAGCTAAACTCTTGTAAGTCAAAGCTTTATTTTTACACAAATTGCGCGAGAGAATAAACAATCAAATACGGGCTCGTGAAGTTAGAGTCTTAGACAGCGAAAACCAAAATCTAGGCGTTTTAAGCATTAAGGATGCTTTGGAATTAGCCCAAAGTAAAGGTTTGGATTTGATTGAAGTATCCCCTAACGCCAATCCCCCAATAGCGAAAATAATGGATTTTGGCAAATACCAATACGAAGCAAATAAAAAACTTAAGAAAGCCAAGGCTGGTGCCAAACCAACAGAAACAAAATCAATTCAAGTTAAAATAGGCACTGGGGATCATGATTTGGAATTAAAAGCGAAAACTGCTTCAAAATGGTTAAAAGAAGGACACAGAATTAAAATAGAATTATTCCTTGCTGGTCGTACTAAATATATGGATGAAAAATTCCTAAAAGAACGATTAGACAGAGTATTGCATTTTATTACTGAAAATTATAAAGTGTCAGATTCATATAAAAAAGGTCCTAAGGGGTTATTTATAACAATAGAAAAAGCTAAATAAAATGAAAACAAATAAATCATATTCAAAGAGATTAAAACTAACAAAAAACGGAAAAATAATTTCACGTAAACCTGGTTTTAACCATTTCAATGCAAAGCAATCAAGATCAACACAATTATCAGGTCGCAAAGGACAGAGTTTTACAATCAAGAATAAACCAAAAAGTCATCTATTGCCTTTCAGTTAATGCTTGATAATTTTATAAATTTTTAAAAAAATAATATGACAAGAGTAAAAAAGGGAGTACATGCGTTAAAAAGAAGAAGAAGCGTTTTAAAACAAACAAAAGGTTTTAGACATGGAAGAAGCACAAAAGAAAGACAAGCAAAAGAAGCACTTTTGCACGCTGGAAATTATTCTTTTGCCCACAGAAAAGACAAAAAATCACACAATAGAAAGCTTTGGAATATTAAAATAAATGCGGGAAGTCGTGAACTTGGAATGTCATATTCAAAACTTATTGATGCTTTAAAGAAAAAGAAAATAGAATTAGATAGAAAAATTCTTGCAGATCTAGCAGAAAATAATCCTAAAACATTCGCAAAAGTCTTAGAAGCTGTAAAATAAATATATAAAAAAATCTTCACTAAACATGAAGATTTTTTTATATAGTATCTGAAGAACCTTTTGGTTCTATAATTTTATATTCATCTATTTTATCTTTTTTAACTAAAGCAATAATATCAGAAACAATTTTTTTAGCATCAGGACCAATTGCAATTTTTGAATTTGGACGATGACCTTTTTCTAAAATTAATTTCAATTCATCTCCCATTTCCCATGGTCCTTCAAAGATACCGATCGGTTTACTATCCTCAAATGCAATAGTAAATTCATGAATAGTGCCAATGCGTCCACAACCGCAAATAACCGCATCAGAAGTACGAACAAGCAATAAATCACGTCCAGGATAACCAAAACCTGTATAAATTATCAAATCCATATAATCAATAGGAAGCTTATAAACTTCCACATGCTCTTTTTCAGATGCTGCTGGAGAAACTCCAATTGATAATCCTCCAACTTCTTTCACACCCATAGCTGCCCAAAGAGGAAAACCTGTTGTTGCGCCAGTAACTAAAACCGCCCCTTGTCGCGCAATTTCACGTCCAAGTTCTTTTGCTTTTTCCAAAGCGCCAATTCCACAATGACCTGTCTCAGCAGCTCCTGAAACACAAATTTTTATCTGCTGATGTCCATGCTTACTATAAGGATTTGATGAGAGTACATCCATATGTTTATTATATCAATAAACGAGGAGCATAAGCAAATTTATTTGCTTAATGTCCGAGTGCCATTGATATATGGTAGTCCATATATACTAATTAACATTCAAGTAAAACACTATCATTTCTTTCTGGCGCATATGCTTCAATTCCCAAATTATCTCTAAACTTTTGAACAAGAAACATTGATGATTTTGGTTCACCCATAACTATAAAAACTTTATGCAATGTCTCTCTTGTGTCTTCCACAAAACTAAGAAGATGATCTGAATCCTTATGCCCAGAATAACCGCTAATTGTAACGACCCTTGCTCTTACAATAACATCCTCACCAGAAATATGTACTGTTTTTAGTCCTTCTTGAATTAAACGTCCCGGAGATCCAACAGACTGATATCCAGTAAGTAAAATTGTATTGTTTGGATCAGGTAAGTAATGAACTTCATGATGAACTATTCTTCCCCCGGAAGACATCCCAGAGCCAGCAATAACAACTTTTGGATTTGGCACAGCATTAATCATTTTTGATTCTTCAGATCTTAAAGTAGAATGCAGTCCTGGAAAATCAAATAAATGCTTGTCTTGAGACATTACTTTTTGAGCATCTTCGTTAAAATAATTTTTATATTGTTTAAAAACTTCAGTTAAACGAATAGCAAGCGGAGAATCAAAAAAGATAGGCATTATAGGGATCCTGTTTCCCTCAACCAAACTATTAAGTTCAAACAAAAGTTCTTGTGAACGTTCAAGAGAAAAAGTTGGAATTATTAAAGTCCCCTTTGCTTTATAATTATCTTCTATAGTAGCTTCCAATAATTTTCTTCTATCATCTCTAGATTCATGATTTCTATCTCCATAAACACTTTCCATTATTAAATAATCCACATCAGTGATTTTTTCAGTGTCAGGCAATAAAGGAGAAGGACTATTCCCTAAATCACCTGTAAAAACAATCTTCTTTCCATTGTAAATAAATTGAACCATAGCAGAACCTAAAATATGACCAGCGTCTAAAAAAGAAACTTCAAGATTAGGGGTTATATTTATATTTTCATGATATTTAAAACCTTGCCAAAGAGATAAAGCTAACTTTATATTTTCATCAGTATAAATTTTATTTAAATCAAATTCTCTATTTTTAGATAAAATACCAGCGGTATCTTCAAGCATTGGACCAGCTAATGCTTTTGTAGGTTCTGTAGAATAAATTTTTCCACGAAAACCTTCATTAATTAATTTTGGAATACGACCTAAGTGGTCAATATGACCATGAGTAACAAAAAGAATATCTATTTCTTTTGAATTATAAGGAAAAGGATCCCAGTTAATATCATCTGCTAATTTCATACCTTGAGTAAGTCCGCAATCAACTAGAATTTTTTTATTATCAATTTCCAAAAGAAAATTGGCTCCAGTCACTGAACCTGTTCCCCCGCAAAATGTTATTTTAGCAATATTAGACATTGTTTAATTATACACGATTCTCTTAAAAAAATAAATTATAGAAACACCCCCACCGGCTAAATCAAAAAACATATCGGAAAGAGTATCTAAAATATTAAAAGGATTTTGTGTAATTGATTTATTAACTAAAATTTCAAATATTTCCCAAAAAAATCCAATTAAAAATACACAAATAAGAACTTTCAAAATAAATTGAAAATTAAATTCTTTTAAAGAGAATATATAAATACAAGCAAGTCCAACCCAAAATCCACATAAAAAATGCATTGGCATATCAAAATACCAAATACTATAATACCAATAAAATTTCATTGCAATATAATTTATTACAAAAATAAAAATTATAAGAGATGCTGAACGTATTAAAAGTTTTTTTCTATCTATCATTCTATCTATTAAAATAATATAAGTTATTTAGAAGAAAAAATCCGCACAAAAGCGGAATTTTTCTTAGGACTATTTCCAATGTATTACCGTAGCTAAATAGCTAGGTGGGTATCAGACACAAAAAGCCAAAGCTAGGTGTGATCGAGATTCCCTAAAATTATTGTTCTAGGTAATAATTGGAAATAACCCTACTTAAAGTCTATCCTATTTAAAATTTTCCGCAATATCCTTTTCAAAAAACCACAGAAAAAAATGAAAAACAAGTAAAACAAAAAACCCAACAAAAAAGCCCCTTTCGGGGGCTTTTTGAAATTTTATTCATCAACTCCAAAACGTTTATAACCATAAGTTTTTAAATCCCCAAACCAATGCTTTATCTCATGAGTTGCCTCTTCTGGTGTTTCTGAACAATGCACAATATTCATAACAGCTCTTTTTTCTTTATTTGCAAGAGCAGGAGAATCAATAGAAAAATCTCCACGAATCGTACCCATTTCTGCTAAATATGGCATAGTTGGGCCAGCAATTTTACGAACGACGTCAACAGCATGCACACCTTGTACAACCATTTTTACAAGTGGAGCAGATTTCATATAATCAATAAGCCATTTTCTTATTTCTGGACCAATCACAGATGGTTCAATTGTGCCAAAATCCAACATAGCGTCATAACCATACTTTTCATAAGTTGAAAGAGTTTTATGACCTAATCTTGTAATCCATTCTTCATTTTTTGGATAATGGTTATCAATCTGATCATGAGAAGGCTGAAACATTTCAAGCGCAACAATCTTCAAATCACGCTGTTCAAAACGCTTAATAATCTCCCCCGTTAAACCCTTTCGGACCCCGTCCGGCTTTACCATCACATATGTTTGTTCTTCTTTTGGATGCTTCATATTTTTCTTTAATTTTAAATTATAATACAGCTATCTTAACAGATTTTTAAAAAAATTCAAAATATTTTTATCCATTTTGCCTCTCATATTTTTCCATAATTTCGGCTTCTATCTCTTCTCGATCACGACCATATTTAAGATATGAAAGTTCTTTCAAACTATCCACAAGTTCAAGATTGCCTTCTTCTGGAGCAATTGTTTGCAAGTTAAACGGTTTTGTTGGTTGACCTTTTACAAGCATACTAACGTACGCATTGTAATTATCTAATTTCATAATATCAGCTGCTTTAAAAGTAGGTTGAAATCTTTTTTCCAAAAATTCCGCATCCTCCGAACTTACTCGGAATACTGCCATAGAACCAACGTTTCCAAAAACTGCATTTTTAATTCCCTCTTCTAATTGTGAAATATATTGATGAGCAATGTTTAATGACAAGCGATATTTTCTAGCCTCGGAAAGAATTGACGCGATAGAATCAGTAGTAACATTTTGGAATTCGTCAATATATAAATAAAAATCATTCATTGGTTTTCCAAACATATCCACACGTGAAAGCGCAGCCATTTGAATTTTACCAACAAGCACTAGACCAATAAGATTAGCATTAATATCTCCAAGTCGTCCTTTTGAGAGATTCACAAGTAGTATTTTCTTTTCATCCATAATTTTTCGGAAATTAAAAACAGATTTTTCTTGCAAAACAACTGGACGCATTATGTCGTTAGAAATAAAATTATCAAATTTAGAAGTAATGTACGGCACAAAGTTCGCAAGTGATTGATCTCCTGTTGTTTGCTCTGCGCCAATCCAGAATTGTTTAATAATAGGATTCTTGCATTTTGCCAATTTCATATCACGAAATTCTTTATCAGCCAAAACTCTAGAAATTTCAAGCAAAGTGCAACCTGACTCTGGGTCTTCCATTATAAGAAAAGCGCTATTTTTAAAATATTGTTCAAACATAGGCCCTCCTGAAGTCTTCATATCAAAAAGTTTATTAAAAATTCCCATCAATTCATTCACAACAAAAGTCTTTTGTTCTGGATATTTCGGATCAAATTCAAGCATATTTAGCCCCATAGGACGCGCAGTATAAGCTGGATCAAAATATATAACATCATCTATTCTCTCCTTAGGAATACGAGACAATATTGTCTGAATATCAGTGCCATGTGGATCAATATAACAACAACCGTCGCCATTTCTTATATCTTGGGTAATCATATTTAACATAATATTTGTTTTACCTGTTCCCGTCTGACCTATCACATACATATGACGAACACGATCTTCTCGAGCCATACGAATCTCTGTCTCTTTGCCACGATAATTATTTACCCCCAAAAGAATTCCCTCTTTGCCCATTTCCATGGGGGCAGGCGCAATACCGGCTTTTGCTTCTTTTAATTGCGGTTGACTGGAAATGCCAACTGGAAAATGAAACACAGATGCAAGCTCTTTTAAATTCATTGGCATTATTTTTTCATTTTCAAAAGTTCTATAAGAAAAATCATGAAAAAGTTGTTTCAATCCACTTCCTGTTTCTTTTTCAAAAATAATTGAATTACTTGCAGCTTCAGTAAATTGATTAAAGGAAGATTCTATTTCCGTAAGTATTGCTTCTGCTCTTTCTTTTGTCTCACCTGAAGCAATAACACGAATATTCGCTTTCATTATTGTGCTTTTAATTTTATTTGCTATTTTTTCTGCACCACCTTGATCAACCGCTCTTCTTCCTGCTATATATTTTTCTTTTGTTTCTTCTTTTTTCTTAATGCCAAAAATTAATTCTTTGGTAGCGCTCAAAAAAGCTTTATTGAATTTATAAAAATTATCCGCGGCATTTTTTACAGACATTCCATCTTTCACATCATCCAATATCATATGAAATTCATTTATAAATTTATTACCAGCCGGAGAAACTATAAGCTGAATTGCGGCGCCTTCACCCTGTGTTTGCAGTTTAGAAAAAACATTCAGTATTGTATTCATTGGATCATGGTCTATGATGTCGTATGTTTTTATTGGCATAACTCCACGTTCAGAAAATTTTGCATAAGCTCCCACAGATACGCCATTCTCATTAAAAATATTATAGTCATCCATAACTTCGTGAATCTTAGCATCATGATAAAAAGCTAAAACCTGTTTTTCAAAAAGTGATATATGTTTATTTGGCACAGAAACATAAATAACAACTTGATCACTTTGATTTCCAAGCGCTACTTCTAACGTAAAATAATTTTCTTTTTCATTATTATTCCCTTCTGAAATAGATTGCATCCCAGCATAAAATTGTTCCATTGCTCCAATAAATTCCTTAAAACCTTTTTGCTTGTCTGCTTCATCTGAAGGTGGAGGAAGTGTTATTTCAAAAAGCGTCATATTTAAAGATTTATAAAGCGGTGTACCCTCTTTAAATCCAGACACAATCTGACCGGTTTTTATATATTGAATTAAAAGTCTGTGAAAATCATCATCTATGTGAGGATTACCCATTGTTTCTACAACTGAAAGAGCGTTTTTTATGCCTTTAGTTATTACTATTCCTAGAAGTTCTTCCATGATCGTATCGTGTGTTTCAGGTTTAAGTTTTAAAACAATCTCTTCAGCTTCTTTTTTATTTAAAATGTTTTGTTTTTGGATAGCATTATTTATAGGAATTTCTTTATATTCCATAATCACATCTTTTACCGCATCTTCTGTTGTATGCTCAAAATGACCCATATCTATAAGTTCTTGTTCCCTTTTTGCCACATGAGCGCGCAAATAATCAAGCTCCTCTTTAGGAGTTTTAAATTTTGGCATTTTTTCAAAAGATGATCCTTCCATTGTTTTAATTATACAGCAAATACATAGTTTTTAAGACATTTTTACCTATTGACTTTTTAAGTTAAGTATGATATACTTTTCTTGTAAACAAATAATCAAAAGTATATAATATTAAAAGTCGCTTTATAAAAAATAAAAAAAGAATTAATTTATGGGATTTGAAAATATGTTTAGTTTTGGAAAAAAGAAACCAGAAATAAAACAAACTCAAGAAACTGTAAATCAAGCAGTAAATGATGGAGGTGTTACTATTGAAAAGTCCGCAGAAGATATAAAATTTGAGGAGGCAAAAAAAGAATTTAAAGAAAAGTTTGGTGCAAAAATTTCTGCTTGGGGTAAAGCAGGAAATGGATATGATGTAAAAAAACTAACAAAAGATTATATGGAAAACCATAATGGAGAACTTGCCATAGAAGATAGAGAAATAGTGTGGAAAGTTAAAAAAGCAACAGATAAAATCCGAACAACTACATCTTCAGTATCCTAAATTATTAAAATAATAATACAAAAAAACCACTCAGCAATGAGTGGTTTTTTTGTATTTAAATTTTAGTTAAAATTTCTGGATCACCATCAGTTATTAGAATTGTGTGTTCAAAATGAGCGCTTCTCTTCCCATCTGCTGTTTTAAAAGTCCAATTATCTTTGTCCAAGATTACATTTTTTGTACCATTATTTATCATCGGTTCTATTGCTATTATCATACCTGCAATCAATTTTTCTCCAGTTCCTTTTTTACCAAAATTTGGAATATATGGATCTTCATGAATAGCTTTCCCCACCCCATGCCCTGCAAGTACTTCCACTATTCCATATTTATGAGGACGCACAAAACTCTCTATTGCATATCCAATATCCCCTATTTTATTTCCTACTCGCGCAGTATTGATACCAATACGTAAAGCTTTTTCTGTAGTTTCTAAAAGTTTTTTTGAAGAATTACTTATCTCTCCAACTTCAACCGTCATAGCCATATCAGTAAAAAGATTTTTATGTTTTAAACCTAAATCAATTGAAACAATATCTCCTTCTTGTAATATTCTATCTTTAGAAGGAATACCGTGAACAACTTCATTATTAACTGAAACACAAAGAGATGCAGGATACGCAGTCTTTGCTCCTTCAGGTTTATAATTTAAAAAAGCTGGTTCATCTCCCATATCTCTAATAAGTTTTAAAGCATACTGATCCAAGTCCAAAGTCGAAACACCCGGCTTAACAATATCCTTTACTTTATTTAATACAGTCGCTAAACGCTTTCCCCCTTCTCGTATTATTTCTATTTCTTCTGGTGTTTTAATAATTATTGCCATATTTAATAAATTTCTTTCTGATAACACTTCTCACAATATACTACTTCTGGTCGATCTGGTGAATAGCTTGTATCAAATTCTACATCACACTCTCCCCCATGACCATGACCACCTTTATTGCACATACATTGTCTATGCCAAAGCTTCATTGGATTTCTTAATTTTAATCTTTTATTATGACGACAATTTGGACAATATTGAGGTAATGGGATATTAAATCTTTTATAAAAATCAAATTCTTTTTGAATTATACGAAATGCTTTTGTACATCCTTCTATATTATTATCAATATTTGCACACGAAATAATTTCATTTAAGATTGAATCATTTACGTTCTTAATTACATCATCAAGTTTATTATAATTTATTGTTGGAATATAATTTTTTTCTACTAAATCTTTCCATAAATAATTATTTTCGTCAGCATATTTTTTTGTAATTGGAATATAATCTTGGCCTGCTGTTACATTATATGGATATGGAGACATTTCAATTGGGAAAAATTCCCCATATTTATAAACTCTACCCTTTTTGTCAACATATGGCATATCATTCATATGTTTAATAATTTTTGGCAACAATTCATTATATTCTTCTTTTGTATATTGTTTATTAAAAATACAGTATTGTTTATTTTTTAAACTAACACAACCAAAACAATTAGAACAATTTTCCAACCAAAAACTATAAAATACATCATTAGAATTCCATATAATTACACCAAATGCACATCTACTATTTTGCACCCCTATTGAAATACCTTCATATGTAAGCTCTGATTTACCACCTGTCCCTGGACCAGTATCATAAGAATCACGAAGTCCATAAGTTCCCCAGTTAGAATATTTTACATTTTCAGCATCTCCAGCTAAATCAAAACAATAGTAACAGTTGTGAGAATTTTCAACATTATCTCCAATTACATTTACTGTTTTTATTAAATGAGCAAAACGATGAATAGCTTTTGTATATAATTCCAAAAATTCAATTTTAATTTTATTAAGAACATTTCTGTCCCCTAAATTATTTTCTTTAATAAAATCTTCATATTCTTCTTTTGTATACTGCTTATTAAAAATACAATAAGATTTGTTTCTTAAATTAGTACAACCAATACAATTTAAACAACCACGACAATCATAAAGAAAATAAGAATCTGCGCATGATTCACAATTTAAACTATAAAAAAGTCTATTTGATTCTTTACAATAAACATTTTCATACCCATATTCAACCTTATGACAAATATATGAATCACATGTATCTTTACAATAAGAGATACGATTACTGTATAAACTATCTTCATTGTTCCAACCAGCAGAAACTAAATAACAATTTTTGTGTTCGATCGTTATATTGCAATAACTTGAATTTACAGATTTACTGTCAAAAAGAGATATTACTGGTACATTAAAAAGTAATTTTTTAAATTGGGGAAAAAATGATTTAGAAAAATTATAGTCAATACCATAATCTATAGAATCCCAAGAATCACTATTCCAATAATCATTATCATAAACAACCAAATCACTTTCTGGTGGATATATCGATATAATCATTTCGTCATGACCAGGCGCATCACATTTTCTTTTAAATAATCCGCGTTCATTTCTCCAAGCAAGTCTACGTTGCATTCTACAATCTGGGCAAAATGTTGGTGCTGGAACTTTTATTTTTTCATAAAAAGAAAAATCTTCAGATTCTATACTAAAGTTTTGCTTACAATTCTGACATATTTTAGTTTCCATAAATTCGTAATTCGTAATTTTTAATTAATAATTATTTAATTACTGTACCTAAAAACTTTTCCCCATTTAAACATTTAGCCAAGTTATCAATCGGCTTCCCGTTCATTATTATCACCTCTACGCCCTCTTCTTCAGCCATTTTAGACGCAATAGGATCAAATGGTGAATTAAGTCCTGGATTCCATTCTTTTGGGATAATTGCCCTATATTCTGCCCAAGATATATTTTCAATCTTTTTAGCATTTGGATTTTTCTTTGGATCTGAATCATAAACATAATCAATATTAGAAATATTTATGACCTTTTTCGCGCCAACATTTTTTGCCAAGATTATCGCATCCAAATCAGTACTGCATCCTGGTTTCCAGCCAGCTCCGATAACTATAGGTTTATTAAATTCAACTTTTAATGTCGGATCAATGATAATTTCACTATTTGTAAAACCTTCAAAATTTAAACGTAAAAATTCAGCATTAAATTGTGTTGCATAAATTCCAAGCCAGTCAAGATCGTCATGAGAAGGATTTGATATTTCTTTTAATGCATCTTGATATCTTCTACAAACTTTTCCTCCGCCAGTAATAATTATAAATTTTTTGCCTTTTTCAATATGCGAAAGCATTAAAGCTTTAAAAGCTTTTAAAAAAGAAACATCTATATTATCTGGTACGATAAGTGATCCACCTAATGAGATAATGATTGTTTCTTTTTTCATATTAAAAATTTAATGCTTTAATAATATCTTTATGAACAGCTTCAACTGATTGCTCTCCATTTATGGTATAAATTTCATATCCTTCTTTGTCTCTAAAATAATTCATCGCTGGAATTACATTATTTTCATATTCATTAAATCTTTTTGCTAAACCTTCTTCTGTATCATCATGTCTCCCTCGCAAAAGATTTCTCTTTAATGCTTCTTCTTTTCCTACTTCAATATAAATTATTTTTATATTTTCTCTTTGATAAAACTTCATCATAGCTTCAAAACTCTGAGACTGAGCTATCGTACGAGGATATCCATCAGCAAATAAATGCTTTTCTTCATTTAAAGAATCAATAAGAATATTTGTAAAAATTGAAGTAGTTAAAAAATCTGGCTGTAATTCACCACGATTCATGGAGTCTTTTATTAAACTTGATGTATAGTTTTCAACTCCAAGTAACTTTCTAAAACCATCACCAGTCCCTGCATATATAGCTTCTTTGTTGTCTTTTATCTTTAAAAAATCCATTAAAAGCTTTACTTGTGTTCCCTTACCAGAGCCTACTTGACCAAAAAATACGAACGTTTCTGTTTGCATATTTCCTATAATACAAAATTTAGCTTGAATAATCAAGGATTATATAATAGAATCATTCTATGGAAAAACTTGGATTTAATCTAGCACTTATGGGGATGATAACTTCTGGTAAAGATACTCAGGCTAATATTTTAAAAACAAAATATTCATTAAAAACAATAGAAACAGGAAAATATTCCCGTATGCTTTTAAAAGCAAAAGGAAAAGATGGGGATCAGGCAAGAAAAACAGTAGGAAAAGGAAAACCATTACCAGTTGTTTTAATGAAAAAATTTCTTATTAATGAAATAAGTAAAAAAAGTAAAAATAAAGACTTGCTTTTCATTGGAGGACCAAGACTTAAACCTGAAGCTCAGCTTGTAAAAAAAATACTAGACTCAAATAAACAAAAACTTTTTGTTATATATATCACACTTCCTGACAAAGAAGTTTTTAAACGTTCTATTTCTCGTAAATCTGGAGAAACTAAAAATATTTACAAAGTCCTTGATGCAAAACATCTCATAGCGCCAAGAATAAAATGGCACAAGAAACAAGTTGGAAAAACTGTAAAATATTTTGAAAAATTAAAAATACTAAAAAAAATAAATGGCAATCAGCCAATTAATAAAGTGACAAAAGATATAGAAAAAATAATAAAAGAGAATACAAACAATAATTAAAAAATCCCCTTACGGGGATTTTTTAATTTAATTTATTATTTTAATATTCTCTCATTGATATCTGAGCGTCAACTTTCTTAATTAAATCAAGCACAACAGAAACAACGATAAGCAAAGCGGTACCACCAAGAGCTACGGCTGTAATACCTGTTATTCCACGCACTATAAGAGGAAGAACTGCAATGATACCCAAGAATAACGCCCCCATCATTGTAATACGACTTAAAACTTTTGAAATATATGCGGAAGTTGATGCTCCTGGGCGAATACCTGGAATAAATGCACCATTTTTTTGTAAGTTTGTTGAAAGTGCTTCTGGATCAAATGTAACTGCTGTATAAAAATATGTAAACAAAAATACCAAAATGAAGTAAAGAATAGAATACAACCATGTTGTTTGAGAGAAAGAAACCAAAGCACTAGAAATCTTCATCACAACTGCATTTGTAGAACCTGCTAAAAAATTACCTATCATTTGTGGGAAAAGCAAAATTGAAAGCGCAAAGATTATTGGAATAACCCCAGCTTGATTCACGCGAAGTGGAAGATAAGTAGAACCTCCACCATACATCTTTGCTCCTCTTACACGCTTTGCATAGGTAACAGGAATTGGACGTTCTGCTTCTGTAACAACCACAACACCAGCGATAACCAATACTCCCATAACAACAAAAAGAATAAATAAAGGAATTTGAGAAACATCGAAAGCAAATATTAATTGACTAACATTAGAGGGTATACCAGCAATAATACCAGCAAAGATAAGAATAGATACTCCGTTACCAATACCGAATTCTGACATAAGTTCCCCTATCCACATCAAAAGCATTGCACCAGCAACAACAATAATTAAATTTGTTATTCTATCAAAAGCTGTTAAATTTACTAAAATCTTTTGACTTTCCAGTATAGCTAAAAGACTAAAGCCTTGGATAGCTGCTAAAGGAATAGTAAGCAGTCTTGAATATTGAGTAAACTTTTTCTTTCCTAACTCTCCTTCTTCATGATAAAGTCTCTTCAAAGCTGGAATCATGATAGTTAGAAGTTGCATTATGATTGAAGAAGTAATATATGGACCAACTCCAAGCATTATTATTGAAAGATTAGAAAGTCCACCTCCAGAAAATATATTCAAAATACCAAAGAATTGGTTGTTAGTTAAAAAACGACTAAGCTCTAAAGTATCTATCCCAGGAATAGGAATAGCAGAAAGAAGTCTAAAGGCTACTAATGCACCGAGCACAAACAAAATCTTTCTTCTTAAAGAAGAATCAGTCCATATTAATTTCATTTTACTCCAAAATTTTTGCATAGTATTTACTTTATGAACCTTACAACTTAAATTATTTCACCACCTGCTTTTTCTATTTTTTCTTTTGTAGATTTTGAAACTAAACATTTAGAAACCTGAATCTTTATATTAAAATCTTCTTTACCAGATAAAATTTTAACTTTAGGAGTCCAACCTTTTCTTTCTTTTATTACTTTTGATTCTAATAAAATTGTAGGATTGATTGCTCCCCCTTTTGGAAAAACCTTAATTATTCTATCTAGAGATACACAAACCGGTTTAACTTGAAAAGAATTAAATTGATACCCTCTTAATTTTGGCAACTTCTTAATAATATCACGAAGTTCTGGACGACGCTTGTTACCAGCACGAGCTGTCTGACCTTTTCCTCCACGGCCTGAAGTCTTTGCGTGCTTTCCTCCACGTCCAACTAAACGATCTCTTTTGTTTTTATGTTGTCTTTTTAAATTATGTATCTGCATAAAATTATTTTACTATTTTTTCTTTATTATCAATAACTATTGTCTCAACAACTGGCTTTGAATACTTTGCTGAAATTTTTGAGAGAGAAGCCATAACCGCTTTTGCATTATTTAACTTATTTTTACTACCAGATAAAATCTTTCCTGTTATATCTTTAACTCCAGCTAATTTTATTATATCGCGAACAACAGAACCAGCTACAAGACCACGGCCTTTGTTTGGCATAAGCATTACAGACGAACTTGAAAACTTTGCTCCTAATTCATGAGGAATAGACATAGTCTTTGTAAGTTTTAACTTAACCATATTTTTCTTTGCATTTCTTAAAGCTTTATTTATAGCGAGAGATGTATCTCCAGCTTTTCCTAAACCTAAACCAATAGAACCTTTTCTGTCTCCAGCAACTAACGCAACACTGAAAGAAAATCTGCGTCCTCCAGCCACAACACGAGTTACACGACGAATGTCTAAAATCTTTTGATCAAATTCTGGTTTTGGTCTACCAAAAGAAGATGGTCGGCGACTATTATTCTTTTTTTCGTTTTCTTTTTCCATATTTTTATATTAAAACTTCAAACCAGAAGCTCTTGCTTCATCAGCTACTAATTTTATTCTTCCTGTATATTTAAAACCATTTCTATCAAAAACAACTTTAGAAATCTTTTTTGCTAACGCGACTTCCGCAATCATTTTACCAACTTCTTTTGCTCTTTCTGTCTTAGTCCCCTTTTTAACTTTTACATCACTTGCTTGAGCTAAAGTCTTACAAGCTACATCATCAATAATCTGAGCATAGATAAATTTATTTGAACGAAAAACAGAAAGTCTTGGGCGATCTGAAGTACCCTTGATCTTTGATCTGATCTTTGCCTTTAATCTTATTCTTTTTTCGTTTTTATTTATCATATTTTTTTAAACTTTTCACTTTATAACTTTCTACTAACTAGGCTGTCTTCTTGCCTTGCTTACGTCTGATAACTTCATCATCATAACGCATTCCCTTCCCTTTATATGGTTCTGGTTTTTTCAAAGCTCTAATACCAGCAGTAAAACTTCCAACTAATTCTTTATCAATACCTGAAATTGTAATATTATTCTTTTCAGCTGTTGCTATAATACCTTCTGGAATTTTTACAATAACTGGATGAGAAAATCCTAAAGCAAAATGAAATTCTTTACCTTTTACTTCAGACTTAAATCCAACTCCTTCTAAAATCAATTTCTTTTGATACGGAGTCTGAACACCTTGTATCATATTTTTAATATGTGAAGCATAAGTCCCCCAAAGAGATTTTGAAAACTTATCATTTCTTTTTATATTTAAAGTTACCAACTTATCAGCGATCTTTATTTCTATATCATCACGGAAATTTTTTGTTAAAGTTCCTTTTGGACCCTTAACTGTGAAAACACCGGCACTTTGTGTGACTTCAACTCCAGCTGGTATTTGTATTTCTTGTTTTCCTATTCTTGACATATAATTTTATTACCAAAGTTTGAATAATGCTTCTCCTCCAACATTTTCTTTTCTTGCTTCTTTGCCTGATAAAATTCCTTTTGGTGTTGAAAGAATAAGAAGTCCAGAACCATTTCTAACTGTATGTATATCTTTCATTCCAAAATAAACTCTTCTTGATTGTTTAGATACTCTTTCAGCTTCTGTTATTTTTGGTTTTTTATCAACATAAAGCAATTGTACTTCAAGTACTGGATGACCTTCTTTAACTTTCTTTGAAAATGTAGAAATATAACCTTCTTTCTTTAGGCACTCTAAAACAGCATTTTTCATTTTTGAATATGGAAAAGAAGTAGTCTCCTTCCCTACAAGGCTAGCATTCTTCATCATTATTATCATGTTTGAAATTGGATCCATAATTTTTTATTCTTACCAAGAAGATTTTCTTACTCCTGGTAACATACCTTCATTTGCTAATTCTCTAAAACAGATACGGCAAACACCAAAATCTCTCATAAAACCATTACCTCTTCCACAACGAAAACATCGATTTTTCTGTCGAGTTGAAAATTTTGGTTTCTTTTTACTTCTTGCTATAACTGATGTTTTTGCCATCCCATTAGAAAATTATTTAATAATGCTTTTGTTATTTAACTTGAGTTCCGTTAATTTTCTAACGGGACAAGTAAATATTAAATCGGGAGTGTTTTGTAATATCTCACTTTTTTTCTTATTTCCTCAGTTTTACCTGAAAAGATAAGGAGAAAAATGGATTAACTAAAACAATATTCCCTTACTGCCATACTAGCAGAATCAATAAAATTAGTCAAATTAAAATCCCCTTTCGGGGATTTTAATGGTTTAGTTTATTTTTTCTTTCCTTCTTCTTCTTTCTTAAAAGGAATACCTAATAGTTCAAAAAAAGTGAATCCTTCTGCTTTAGTTTTAGCTGTTGAAACCAATGTTAGGGCAAGACCGAAAACGTCTTTTATATCTTCATCTGCTGTTTCTGGAAAAATAGTATGTTCTTTGATACCTATAGTTAAATTCCCGATACTATCCACTGCCTTGCGATTTATTCCACGAAAGTCTTTTGTACGAGGCAATGCAACATTTATAAGCTTCTCAAGAAAAGCATACATTCTCTTACCACGTAAAGTAACAACTACTCCGATAGGATCTCCTTGTCTCACTTTGAAAGATGCAATAGATTTCTTTGATCCTCTTAATGCTGGCTTTTGACCAGTTATTTTTGCCAAGCGATCTGAAATAGCATCATTTTTATTTTTATCTTTTTTTATAGCTGTACCTGTACCAACATTCAAAACTATCTTCTTTAGTTTTGGAGCAGCCATAGCATTTTTATAATGAAAAGTATTTTTCATTTTTTCAAAGATAAATGCTTCTTTTTCTTTTACATTTAAATGTTTCATTTTTATATTTCTTGATTACTTTTACGAGCGACACGGACCATCTTGTCACCAACTTTCTTTTTACCAATACGGGAACCTTTTCCCGTCTTTGGATCTACAATCATAACATTTGATGCATTCATAGGCATTGCAATGCTTAACACTTGACCTTTCTCCCCTGATTTTCTAGGACGTTGATGTTTCTTCATCATATTTACCCCTTCTACCACTACTCTATTTTTCTCAACTAAAACACGGATAATTTTACCTTTTTTACCTTTATCTTTTCCTGTTACCACTATTACATTATCACCCTTTTTTAGTTTCATAATATTTATTTTATAACTTTATAAACTTTTTACTTTATAACTTTCTATTAATTTAAATTACTTCTGGAGCAAGAGAAATTATCTTTTGAAATCCTTTTTCTGCAAGCTCTCTTGGAATTGGTCCGAAAATACGTCCAGCTTTTGGATCCTTTTTGCCTTTTTCTAAAATAACCACAGCATTATCATCAAAACGAATATATGATCCATCTTTTCTTCTAAAAGCATTTCTTGTACGAACAACAACTGCCTGGTGAACATCTTTCTTTTTAACAGCCTTTCTTGGTTGAGCAACCTTTACCGAAATAATAACTAACTCACCCAAAGTGGCATATCTTTTTTTTGAACTCCCCAAAATCTTAAACACTTTTCCAACTGTGCCTCCAGCATTATCCGTTATTTTTACTAACGTTTCTGTTTGTATCATAAAATTATTTCACTACTTTAAATCTCTTATCTTTTGAAATCGGCCTTGTTTCAATAATTTCCACATTGTCTCCTATTTTACATGTATTACTCTCATCATGAGCTTTATATTTCTTACTGATATTATAAAACTTTCCATATTTAGGATGCTTAACAAAACGTGAAACAGAGACGACAACAGTTTTATCCATCTTATCTGAAACAACTACACCTTTAAGTGTATTACCTTTCTTTTCTGCTATTTCTTTTTTTGCTTTTGTTGCCATATAATTTTATTTCTTTTTATTATTTTTATTCATTTCTGTCAAGACTCTTGCAACTTGTTTTTTTATAGCTGCATATTCTTTAACATTTTTTGACTTTGAACCTTCTGCTTTAAATCTTAAAACTCTGATACTTTCTTGTAAATCAATGAGCTTTTTTTTAAGCTCATCTTTCTTCATTCCTTTTAAATTTTCTTTTGAATCTTTTTTTGCCATATGTTTTACTTATGAATTCTTGAAATAATTCTTGTTTTCATTGGGAGTTTTGAACCAGCTTTTCTCAACGCTTCTTTTGCAACAACTTCTTCAGCTCCATCAACTTCAAAAATAATACGTCCAGGAAAAACTTCAAAATAATATCCTTGCGGATCCCCTTTTCCTTTTCCCATTCCTACCTCTGCAGCCTTCGCAGTAAAAGGTCTATCTGGAAAAATACGAATCCAATACTTACCACTCTTTGTAAGAGTACGAGAAATAACCTTTCTAGCGGATTCAATTTGATTTGATTTGACACGAGCTTGAGTTTCAGCTTTCAAACCATAAGAACCGAAAGCAAGCTTAGTGCCTCTAGTATCTGGCGTCATCGCTTTTGGATTTAAACGCATTGTATGCCATTTTCTAAATTTTACTTTTTTTGGTACTAACATATATTTAAATTAATTTTTAACTTCTCTTTTCTTATCAGCAAAAATTTTACCACGGTAAATCCAAACTTTTATACCAAGATCTCCGTAAGGTAAATGCGCGCGTTCTCTTTTAAAATCAATATCTGCTCTAAATGTTTGAAGAGGAATAGAACCACGCTTTAATTCTTCTGTACGAGCAATTTCAGCTCCACCCAATCTTCCCGAAAGAACTATTCTAGCTCCTTCTACTCCACGAGCAGTCATAACTTTCTCAAGTATTTGTTTTATAACTCTGCGATATGGCATTCTCTTTTCTAACCCTTCAGCAATCATATACGCAACAATAGCTGCATCAGCTTCTGGATTAGCAATTTCAACAATTTCAAGCTTAAAATCTTCTGATTTTGGAAGTTTTAGTTTGTCCATTTTCTTTAAAATATCTTCTTTTAGTTTTGTTGCTCCTTCACCATTTCTTCCAATTATAAGACCAGGACGAGAAGTTTTTATTATAAAACGAGTAGCTTTTCTACTTCTTTCAATTTCAATAGTGGAAATATACATTCCTCTTAATTTCTTTTCTAGATATTCACGCAAAAGAACATCCCCTTTTAAATAATCACAATATTTTTTAGGATCAGCAAACCAACGAGATTTCCAATCTCTTAATATTATTAACCTATGCGCATATGGATGTACTATCTTTGACATAAAATTATTTTTTTGCTTTTGTTACTTTTTTAGCTACAACTCTCTTTTCTTTTTTTACTTCTTTAACCAGCTTTACTTCCTTAACTACTTTTACTTCTTTATTTTCTTTTTTTACTTTATTTTCCTTGGCAACCTTTTCAGATAAAACTAAAGTAATATGACTTGTGCGCTTATTTATTCTATGACCTGTACCCATAGCTGCAGGCATCATTCTTTTCATAACTATTCCTTTATCTACACGTATTTCTTTTATAAATAAATTTTCTTTTTCAACACCAATTTGTTTTGCATTAGCTACTGCTGAAAGTAAAAGTTTCTTAACTGGATCACTTGCACGCTTAGCCAAAAAATCAAGCTGAACTAAAGCTTCATCTACATTTTTTCCTCTGATTAAACCCGCAACTAAGCGAACTTTTCTTGGAGACTGTCTGTAATTTTTTAAAAATGCTTTCATTGTTATGTGTTATGTGTTTTTTACTTCTTTTTTGCATCAGTTGCAACTGCTGTAGCAGTTTTTGCTTGAGCTATTTCAGATTCTTTCTTTTTCTGTTCTAACTCTTTTTGCATCTTACCTCCATGTTTAATAAACTTTTTAGTTGGAGAAAATTCTCCTAATCTATGACCAACCATATCTTCTGTAACGAGTACTTCAATATGACTTTTCCCGTTGTATACACCAAAAGTAAAACCCACCATTTCAGGAGCTATTTGACATGCTCTTTTCCAAGTCTTTATAGTTGGAGTTTGCAACGGATTCTTACCAGCTATCTTTTTCAATAGCTTTTCGTCAACATTTATTCCTTTTTTGATTGATCTTGTCATTTATTTATTAAAAACTAGTAAACAAAAAGCTCTTAACGAGCTATGTTTCATAATAGCAAAATACAAAATAAAGTCAAACCTTTTGTACTAGGTCTTGCCTAGTACATTTCTTTATAAGATAACCATTCAAGTATCTCTTTATAAAAATGACTTTCATTAGGAAAATAATTTGGAAAATATTCTGAACTTAAAATAACACTTTCCTCTCTGGAGGAAAAATCAGAGTAATCAATAAAACTAGAGTATTCATAATTATTTAAAAAATTTAATACTTTGCTTGTGTCCTTAATTCCTCTTTCTTTCCAAGATTTATCTATAAATTTTACAGGATTTAAATGTATATAAGAAAAAATATATTTTAAATATTTATCTGTATTTAAATGTCGTGATTTAAATTTTCCTTCAAATATACTGCCAGAGTGTTTGTATTTTTTATTATAATACATTGCATAACCTGTACCCACTTTCTGCATAAATTTACTTATTCCACCTTCTTTTTTTTGTGTAATTAAAATATGAAAATGATTTGGCATTAAAACATATGCTCCTATAGATACTAAACTTTGATCAATTGGAGCATTATAAATACTAAAATTGGTATTTCTCATTAATCTAACAATATTAAAAGCTTCCTCGGAATTAGCAATAAACATTAAACTTATAAAATAGCGATAATCTTGATTATCGTGAAATATTAATCTTTTATCATTTCCTCTATTATATATATGATAAAACTCTCCTTCAACAAAAGAAATTTTTCTTATAGACATCAATTAATTATAGTAAAACGTCCTGTACTAGGCAAGGCCTAGTACAGATAAATAAAGTCAAATAAAAAATAAAAAGACCTTGGATTCATTGAATCCAAGGCTTTAAAATATTTTAAGCTTCTTTCTCAGCTAACAGTAGAAAGAAAAAGAAAATAATGACCAACGTACCAATGAGTAATCATATTAAAATCAAACACATTAAAACAACATTGGTCATTTACATAATGGATAGAAACAGCTGCTTTGAAGTTTGAAAGTTCTACATGAAAAATATACTTTTCATTCTTTTGTAACCCATATCCCAAAACTTCACTTCCAAGAATAGGATTAATGATAAGTAAGTAAAGAATTGCCCAAAATTGATCTTCCTTAAAGAAAGTAGAACTATTAGCATTTTGGATTGCAACATCATTCATGTTTTCAGATAAACAATATTCTTTTAATTTATTTTTATTAAAAGAACTAATTGGTATAATTTTTGTTTTTGATGGTATTAATACCAAATTATAAAAATTATCTCCAAAAAACATCAAAGTAGGATTTTCTTTTCTATTTTGAAAAACATCTCCTACAACAAAAGTTTCTCCTTCTGCAGATGGACATAATGCTTCAGCTAATGCTTTTTTTAAAGCTTTAGGGTTTTTTATCCATCCTTGCATTACATCACCAGATATTTCTGGTAAATTTTGTGCAATAGAGGTAATAAATTTTGCCGTCTGTTTGCTTAAGGTGTTCTGTTCGTTCATAACAGTTTTCTCCTTTTATTTAAGTTACGAAAAACAATATTGTCTTCCGCTTTTATAATATCATTTTTAGATTAAAAGTCAATAACAAAAGAACCTTGTTTTGCAAGGTTCTTTTTAGTATTTTATTGAGATTTTCGTGATTTACCAGTCTTTCTTCTTGAAACCATGAATACGTTTGAATATTTCTTTGGATGACGAGTCTTTCTTCCTCCAGTAACTTTACCCCACATGGTCTTTGGTCTCTTTGTTCCTCTTCCTTGTCTTCCTTCTCCTCCTCCGTATGGATGGTCTACTGGGTTCATAGCAGTACCTCTAACTGTTGGACGAATACCTTTCCAACGAGAACGTCCTGCTTTACCATAATTTTCTAAGTGATGTTCTTCATTTGAAACAGTTCCGATACATGCCCAACAATTTTCAGAAACTTTTCTAACTTCAGTTGAAGGCATTTTTAAGTTTGTGTATCCGTCAGCATTAGCAACAACTTGTGCGAAAATTCCTGCTGATCTTCCTATCTTTGATCCTCCACGAGGTTTTATTTCTATATTGTATACAAATGTTCCAACTGGAATATTTTTTAAAGGCAATCTATTACCTACTGTTAAATCTGCTTTTTCTGAAACCATAAAAGAATCTCCTGGCTTAACAGACTTAGGTAATACTACATATCTTTTTTCTCCATCTTTATAAACAGCCAAACCAATAAAGGCTGAACGGTTGGGATCATATTCAACAGACTTTATTTTTGCAGGAATATCTTTTTTGTCATACATAAAATCAACATCTCTATAAAGACGTTTGTGACCTGCTCCTTTGTGACGAGTTGTTATGCGTCCTTGACTGTTTCTTCCAACAGAACGTCGAAATCCATGAGTTAATGATTTTGTAGGTTCTGATTCAGTCAAAACTCCACGATAATTAACGTTTGTCATCTGTCTTCTTGATTTACTTGTAGGTTTATATGTTTTCATTAATTTAAAATTAAATAATTTCTATCTTATCTCCTTTTTTTAAATAAACAAGAGCTTTTTTACCGCCACTTTTTACTCCTTTTTTTCCTTTTGAAAAAATTTGCTTGCTTGGAACCATTAAAATATTTACTTTCGTTGGTTTTACTTTATAAAGCTCAAAAATTGCTTTTTTAATTTCAGTTTTATTTGCGGATTGCGATACATCAAAAGTATAAACATTTTGCTCAGCAGAAAAAGACGCTTTCTCGGTAATTCTTGGTTTTTTAATTATTTTCATTGTTATCATATATTTTACTTATCCCGCGTTAGCGTGGGAAAAAAATTATCCGCGTGATTCTAAAAACTTAATACTCTCTTCTGGATTTTCAATAAGAAGATATTGATGATTCAAAACATCCAAAGGATTCAAATTCTTAAGGAAAACAATATCCAATTGAGGCAAGTTTCTAAAACTCTTTTCAATTTTTTCACTTCTTCCAAATAATGCAGTCAAGGCTCTTGGCTTTTTTGAAGAAGCTAATGGTTTGAAACCTGAAGCTTTTGACAAAGCTTTCATAACTTCTACTGCTTTCTTTGTCTTCATGTCAGACATAGCAAGTGAATCAACAAAAAGAATTTCTCCATCTTTCCATTTCTTTGAAAGAACTGAGAAAAGAGCTTGTGCTCGCATTTTCTTTGAAATTTTTCTTTTATAATTCTTTTCTGCAAGTGGTCCATGAGTAACACCTCCACCAACCCATATAGGTGAACGTGAAGATCCATGACGCGCGCGTCCTGTTCCTTTTTGTTTCCAAGGCTTCTTTCCTCCTCCACTTACTTCTCCACGGCCTTTTGTATCAGCTGTACCAGAACGTTTGTTTGAACGCATTCCTTCCACTACTTGGTGCACTAAGTCTGCACGCCATTTTGCAGAAAAAACTTTTGCAGGTAATGCAATACTTCCAGCTTCAGCTCCTTTTTGATTGTATATTTTTGCTTCCATTTTTTTGTTATGTGTTATGTGTTATCTGCTTACTATTTCAACTAAACTTCCACGCTTTCCAGGAATTGCTCCTTTTATAAGCATTGTGTTGTTTTCTTTATCTATAAAAATAACCTTTAAATTTTTATAAGTTATTCTGTCTGATCCCATTCTTCCTGCCATTCTCATTCCTTTTGGAACGTGAGTACGAAGACCTCCTCCAATTGATCCTGGCTCTCTTTCTGAGTGCTTTTGACCATGTGTTCTTGGTCCTCCGTGGAATCCATGACGCTTCACTACTCCCTGAAAACCCTTACCTTTTGAAGTACCAGAAACTTGAAGTTTATCACCAACTGCAAAAGTTGAAACGTCTAATACATCCCCTTCTTTTGCATCATTAGTATCTGTAGGTTTTAATCTGAATTCTTTTAATACAGAATAAAAACCACCTTTCATTTGTCCTGTGCGAGCTTTTGTTATTCTTTCTTTTTTCTGTACTCCGAAACCAACTTGAACAGCATTATAACCATCCTTAGATTTTTCAAAGACTCTTGTAACTGTGACAGGACCAACTGAAACAATCGTAACTGGAACAACTTGTCCGTCTTCTGTGAAATACTCCGTCATATTCTCTTTTTTTCCAAGAATGAATTTCATAAATATTTAATATCTTTTATAACATTTTTACATCAATATCAACTCCAGATGGAAGAGATAAATTTGTAAGCGCTTCAATTGTTTTAGCTCCAGGATTGATAATATCAATTAATCTTTTGTGAACTCTTATTTCAAATTGTTCTCGTGTATTTTTGTAAATAAAAGATGCGCGATTAACTGTATATTTTTTTATTTCTGTAGGCAATGGAACTGGACCAACTATTGTAGCATCGTAACGCATTGCGGTATCAATAATTTGTTTTACAGACGCATCTAAGATCTTGCTCTCGTAAGCGCGAACTCTGATACGAAGTATAACTTTACTGTCTTCTTTCTTTTCCTTAGCTTTCGAAACAACTTTTGCTACTTTCACCATCTTAGGAACTTTAGTTGCTTTTTCTTGCTTCACCTTGGCAATAACTTTTGGTTTTTTTATTTTTGTTTCTGATGTTGGCATTTAATTTGTCCATATGTCGGACTTGTGGTTAGCCACAAGTCCGACATATGGTCTTTATTATGCAATAATCTTTGTAACAACTCCTGCGCCTACTGTTTTACCTCCTTCACGGATAGCAAATTTTTGCGATTCCTCAAGCGCAACTGGAGTAACTAATTTAACTGTAAGTTTTGCTGTATCTCCAGGCATAACCATTTCTACTCCATCTGCTAATGTAACATCTCCTGTTACGTCTGTAGTTCTGATATAGAATTGAGGCTTGTAACCTTTAAAGAATGGAGTGTGTCTTCCACCTTCTTCTTTTTTCAAAACGTATATTTCACAAGTAAAGTTATCATGTGGAGTGGTTGTACCAGGTTTACATAATACTTGTCCACGAGTTATGTCTTCTTTCTTAAGACCACGAAGAAGTATTCCTGCATTGTCTCCAGCCATACCTTCTTGAAGATTTTTGTTGAACATTTCAATACCGGTAACTGTTGATTTTTGTGTAGGCTTGATTCCAACAATTTCTATTTCTTCACCAACTTTTACAATACCTCTTTCAATCTTTCCTGTAACAACAGTTCCACGTCCTTCAATTGAAAATATATCTTCAACTGGCATAAGGAAAGGTTTTGTTATATCTCTTTCTGGAACTGGAATATAAGTATCTAGTGCATTTGTAAGTTCAAGAATTTTCTTTGCCCATTCATCATTAATATCTTTTGCTTCAAGACCTTTAAGCGCTGATCCCCTTATAACAGGAACGTTTGCGCCATCAAAACCTTGTTTAGTTAGAAGTTCACGAATTTCTTCTTCAACCATATCAATCATATCTTTATCATCAACCATATCGCACTTGTTTAAGAAAACAATAATTTTTGGAACACCGACTTGTTTTGCAAGAAGAACGTGTTCACGTGTTTGTGGCATAGCGCCATCAGTCGCAGCAACAACAAGAATAGCGCCATCCATTTGGGCTGCGCCAGTAATCATGTTTTTAATATAGTCAGCGTGTCCAGGAGCATCAATGTGAGCATAGTGACGAGTTGCTGTCTCATACTCATTGTGAGAAATGTTAATTGTGATTCCACGAGCTTTTTCTTCAGGAGCATTGTCGATTTGACTAACATCACGGAGTCTAACTTGATTTCCATTTAGATTTAACACATGCAAAATTGCAGCTGTTAATGTTGTCTTACCATGGTCAACGTGACCAATTGTGCCAACGTTTACGTGTGGCTTATCTCTTTTAAATTCTTCTGCCATATATTTTATGGATTAATAGTTAAAACTTAACATACGAGAACCAGTTGCTAAGGTTTAATTACTAACTAAATTAAACTAATAATTCAGCCTCTTCGGCTGATTCGCCGGTGAGGCGAAAAATAAAAAAACCAATATAAAAACTGCCAAAAGTGCAGTTGTATCTATGGTAGCAAATTAAAAAACATTGTCAAACCACACACTTAACATTTAAAAAAATTAAATAGCACAAACCCCCGCACCAACAGCTAAAGCCCCAGATGCGATCGTAACACAATAAGCAGAACCAGTCGCAGTGTCATACAAAGTAATACCTTTTTGAGCATCAGATTTACCAATCTCCAAGTTTCCTCCTTTTATTTCAACATTACCAGTAGAAAAATCTCCACCAATCAAAGGAGTCGCTGTGTTTGAATTTGCAATATAAAGTTTATTATTACCTGTTTCAGAATACCCTGCTTGATAACCTAAGAAAACATTATTACTACCCGTAGTTAAATAACCTGAAAAATCTCCTATATAGGTATTATTACTTCCAGAAATATTTGAATGCCCAGATTCAAATCCCAAAAAAGAATTATACTCTCCAGAAATATTTGACACTCCTGAATTATTTCCTATAAAAGAATTAAAACCACCAGAAGTATTAGCAGCACCAGACCCTCCACCTAAAAATGAATTATATCCACCAGACGTATTAGCATATCCTGAATTGCCACCTACAAAAGTGTTTACGTTTCCTGTTCCTATTCCTCCTCCACCATATCCACCAATAGAAACATTACCATACCCTGTCGTATTGCCATAACCTGAGGATGCCCCAATAAATACATTTCCTGCGCCTGCATCTGAATTATGTCCTGCAAATGTACCGATAAAAACACTACTACCTCCTGTCGTATTGCTCAAACCCGCATCAGCGCCAATAAACACATTATCATTCCCTGATGTATTGCTTAATCCCGCACTATAACCCAAAAAAGTATTAGAACCTCCATCAACATTATTATTTCCAGTACTTGTTCCAATAAAAGTATTTTCATATCCTGTTGTATTAACATTCCCAGCTTTATAACCCCAAAAAGAGTTTCTTAATGTACCATCTATTCTTCCAGCTTTGTAATTATTTACAACAAAATTAAGGGGGATATTATCTATATTTCCAATAAAATTACCAGCTGTTAAAACACCATCAGGATCAGTAGTTATATCTGTTGTTCCAGTATTGCCTGTTAAAGACCAACCACTTCCACCATTAACTTCCCAAGTTGCTAAACCATCTGCATCAGAAGTCAGAACTTTTCCTGCGCCAGGAACTCCTTGCGTTATTTTAATTTTACCATTCACAGTTAATACTTGATTAGCTGGATCTGCGTCAAAAGT
>Ga0172379_10001831_pt1 | contig 40544 bp, 36 predicted proteins | sample GrowelOW334metaG_FD_119756 | JGI IMG/M metagenome (GOLD analysis project Ga0172379, IMG submission 119756) | Groundwater microbial communities from an aquifer near a municipal landfill in Southern Ontario, Canada - Groundwater well OW334 metaG | ecosystem: Environmental > Aquatic > Deep... | reverse complement strand
GTGTGATCTCAAGCAACTCGTCCGACTCAAGGAAGTCAAGGCACTGTTCGAGTGAGTACTTTAGGGCCGGAGTGAGCTGGATGACACCATCAGATGATTTTGAGCGCATGTTGGTGAGTTGTTTGCCTTTGGTGGCATTAATCTCAATATCTTCGGCTTTTGAGTTAATTCCCACGATTTGACCTTCGTAGACCGTTTCTCCTGGTTCGATGAAGGTTACACCACGTTCCTGGGCCGCCTGAAGGCCATAGGAAAGGGCTTCTCCCGAATCTGTGGTGATCAAGACGCCGCGACGCATTTTGGGAAGCATAGGGCCGACCGGCTCGAAGTCGATAAATTGACTGTTGAAAACGACAGTGCCTTTGGTGGCTGTGAGCAAGAGTGAGCGTAGACCAAGAATGGCTCTGGTAGGCATGCGGTAGACGAATTCCATTTCTGATTCACTGATTGGTTCCATACTCACCAGGGTGGCAAGACGTTTACCCATTTCTTGAGTGATTGTGCCTAGATGATCTTGAGGAGCGACGATGTTTACTTCTTCAAATGGCTCACATTTTTGGCCATCGATGGTTTTGTAGATTACTTCCGGCTTACCCACTTCTACTTCGTAGCCTTCGCGTCTTAGGGTTTCCAACAAAACAGAGAGGTGAAGTTCACCTTTTCCGGAGACTTCGTATTTTCCACTTTCTAGTTTTCTGAGTTTGAGTGATAGGTTTGTTTCCAATTCGTGAGCTAGGCGTTCTTCGATTTGTCTGGCTGTGGTGAATTCTCCCTCTCTACCTGAAAGAGGAGAGGTGTTTGGTCCGACTGTGACGTGAAGAGTTGGTTCGGTGATTTTGGCTGATGGAAGAGGCTCGGTATCACCGAAAGTGGATATAGTTTGTCCTATTTTGACATCGGATATGCCTGTGAGCGCTACGATATCCCCTGCCAATGCCTCTTTGGTTTCTGTGCGACCAAGTCCTTCGGAGATGTAGACTTTTTCTATTTGACCGGCTTTGTTTTGATCGCCAAGTACTAGGATTTTTTGTCCCGGTTTGACAGATCCACGGAAGATTTTACCCACGACGATACGTCCCAGATGGGAATTATAGTCGAGAGAGGATACTAGCATTTTGAATAAACCTTCTTGACTATTGGTGGGTGCAGGAATGTATTTGATGATTTCATCGAGCAAGGGGATGACATTACCTTCTTGATTGAAGTCTGAGGGAGGTGTGGCGAATACTTTTCCCGAACGGCTGACCGAATACAGAGTTGGAAATTCCAACTGAGCATCTTGCGTAGCTAGTTCCAAGAAAAGATTACCGATTTTGGCTTCGGTTTGAGCAATATTGGCGTTGGGTTTGTCGATTTTGTTGATGACGACGATTACTTTTAAGTCCAGCTCGAAAGCTTTTTTGAGTACAAATCTGGTTTGGGGCATAGGACCTTCTTGAGCGTCGACTATGAGGAGGGCTCCATCGGCCATGCCAAGAGTACGCTCTACTTCGCCGGAGAAGTCAGAGTGTCCCGGTGTGTCGATGATGTTTATTTTGGTGCCTTTGTAGCTGATGGAAATATTTTTGGCCAAGATAGTGATACCTCTTTCTCTTTCCAGCGCATTGCTGTCCAGGAGAGTAGTCTGGTTCATTTCATCCTGATTATCACGAAAAATATGTGATTGTTTGATGAAGGCGTCGATGAGTGTGGTTTTGCCGTGGTCGACGTGCGCAATTACGGCTATGTTTCTGATATTAAGCATATTTTTTGGCGAACAGGCAGTTTAAAAAAACGCCCGGAAGCGATTAACAAGTGATTATACCCTATTATAGGGTAAAGTGCTACTTGTCTAGTTTTCCTGAAATTTTAACTAATCGTGCGTCAAAGATGATTTGACGGACTTCCCCATCCTCGCTTTCGATCTGATCTGTATCGGCAATTTTTTGGTATTGCTGAAGATATTGAGAAAGAGCCATTTTCAGCTCTTTTACCTCTGTTCTCATATCTTTGATCTTTTGGTTTAGAGAGGCATTTGAGGGTACTTTGAGGATGTTTTGCTTGGCTTCCATTTTTTTCTTGCCCATATCCTTTATTTGATCGGAGATTTCTTTGTAGGCCGAGTCATTGTTGAGGATATCGGTGAGCATTTCGGCATGTTTGGCCAGCTCGACTCTGACGGCATCTATGTGAGAGACGTGGGTTTTGATGAGATTCTCGATGGTAAAGAGATCCTTGACCTCTTTTGTAGCTGTGGCTAAAGCAGCTTGTTGTGTGGTAGTGTCATCTTGTTGGTTGTCCATTTTTGTATTGTGGTTGTAACTTTATTAATATATCAGTTCCTAGGCCGTTTTTGTGCCAGCCTTCGTTCGTTTATCTCATTATAGAAAAATTTGGTGATAGCACTTATATCGTCGTTGCTGAAACAAGATCTCAATAGCAGTCCCTTGGATTCCATTTCCTGGAGCTCATGACTGAACAGATCTGTTTGTTCGTCATTCATGGCATATTTTGTTCCAATACTTCTACCAATAGCACCGGAAGTAAGTTTTGTCTTTCGGGGTATGATGATAAATTGCTTGTACTCGTCCGAAATCTTGACGGGATGCCCTCCTTCTCCCAACCCATCCAAACCATGCTGCGAGGCATCCTGGAGTGAGTTGACTTTATTAAGAATTATTCTGATTGATCTACGAAACCCATTTTCGCTTAGTTGGTGGCGTGTCCTTCCGTCTAAGTGAGTCTTGGCTTCAATAGATTTTTCGATGTAGTATGACCCTTCCTTAAATGTAATTCTGAACACATCAGGATTGCTAAGGGAGTTCATGCTTTCAAAGCCAAATCTTCCAGGGTTTTGCATCAGACCGAGTATGATCTCCCCTATCCGCTGTTTTTCTTCCTCCTCTTCTTCTACATGCTCGGTTTTGGAAATAGACCGTATTGTTCTTCTTCCGCTTCAAGGAGTCTTTCAAAGACTTCTCCTTTGAGCATTTTGAATTCATCAAATGGAGTACCTTCTTCAATATGTACAGCTTGGAGATGGGCTTGTAACTCCTCAGTTATTTTTGGGTTGAGACCGTGAAGAATGCGTCGCTGCCTGCGGATGAGATCTTTGTCTAGTTTGTACTCTGGATCGTGAATGTTTGTATCACGCAGACTGACATCAATCAATCGATCCATAAGACCACCAAATTTTCTTCTTTCAGCAACATCACTCGAGATTGCTGGTTTGTCCTTTATATTTCGTGATACACATTCGGGTGCAATAAACTCTGGCATACACTCACTATATACAGTGGTTCATTGATTAGGCAATAACAAGCTTGATCTTGAGTTCCTTGAGCATCACCTCGACAAGTCTTGATAGATTGTATTGAGGATCCCAGCCCCATTCTTGTCTGGCTTGAGAATCGTCGATAGATTGTGGCCAAGAATCGGCAATCATCTGACGGTGGTCGGGAGTGTAGGTTACTTCCAATGGCATGCGTTTCTTGATTTCGGCAGCCAATTCTTTAGCTGAGAAACTAAGAGCAGTCATGTTGTATGCGTGGAAGCCGCCTATTTTTTCGAAGTCTGCATCCATTAGCTTAAGTGTTCCTTCGACGGCATCGTCCATATACACCATGGGAAGAACCGTGTCTTGACGAACGAAACAGGTGTATGCGCCGGATTTGAGAGCTTCGTAAAATATGGCGACTGCATAGTCGGTGGTGCCACCTCCCGGTTCCTGTTTCCAGCTGATGATGCCTGGATATCTGACACAGCGAATGTCGATACCGTATTTGATGTGGTAATAGCGGCAAAGCAATTCGCCGGCTACTTTGGTGACTCCGTACATGGTAGTGGGTTCCATGATAGTGTGTTGAGGCACATCAACTTTTGGAGTACTGGGTCCAAAGGCGGCAATAGAGCTGGGCCAAAATACTTTCATTTTTCTCTCTACTGCCAAATCGAGTACCGATTTCAGTCCGGTCATGTTTATATCCCAGGTGACAGAAGGGTTTTCTTCTCCTTTGGCAGACAGAAGTGATACTAGGTGGTAGACGGTGTCAACGTCATATTTGTTCAAACATTCAACAAGAGTATCTCTCTCCATGATATTGAATCTTTCAACCAAACCATCAAAATTTTCGGGAGTATTGATGTCCATGGCAACCACATTATCCTTGCCGTATTTTTGTTGAAGTGCGGGAACCAACTCGGTTCCTATTTGCCCAAAAGCACCCGTGACGAGTATTCGTTTCATGAGATTATTATAGAAGAATATTCCATTTGTGGAAAATGAATTGTGCTACTGATATGATGAAATAAATAATACATTTTGATGGCAGATAGTAAATATATAAGATTTTTTGGAAAAATTAGGTCTTTTCGCTTAGTTGCGTTTGTTGCTTTGTTGATTGTGACAGTGATAGGAATTTATTTACTTTACGGTTACTATCTAGGTATAAGAGATAGCCTAAATGCTACTGTAGCAGAGAGAGATGCACTCCAAGAACAATACACAGAGCTGATCAATAAATACGACGTATTAACTAGAGATTTCGAGGATTTGAAAAGCCAGGATCAGGTAAAAATAAATGGAGAACTGAGAGCTGAGATTGCCGATTTACAAAAAGGTTTCGAGAGAGCCAGGGTGGTGTATGCGGATCTTTTGAGCTTCCGAGATAGAGGTGGTAAATCTACACCGATGGAAATTCAGTTGGCAAACGTCATTAATTTACTCTCCGACAGGAAATACAAAGAAGCAGTCACTGCGCTAGATAAAATTGCGGCTTCAATTCAAACAGAAGAAGCTAAGATGGTAGCATCAGTTGTTATTCCTGCCAATGTCCCCGTGGTCAATACTCCCCCGGCGACAGGGTATTCTCGCCAGCAAGTAGCTACTGATATCGGTAACTATCTGGTGAGTATGGTGGCCGGCGATTTGGCCAATACTCGAATAATTGTGGATACTGCATCTGACGGGACTTGTGCAAATGATTGCCCTGTGCTGCCTCTGGCTACATATGTGTCAAGAAGTGGAGCTTATGCAGGGATAAATGGCTCATATTTTTGCCCGGCCACATATCCTGACTGCGCCAGTAAAAAGAATTCTTTTGATTTGCTATTGATGAATAAGAATAAAGTGTATTTTAATTCCGACAATAATGTTTATAGTAATAATCCTGGAGTTATCTTTGGAGGAAGTTATATTCGATTTGTATCTGCGGTGTCTCAATGGGGTAGAGAAACTGGAATAGATGGCATGATCAGCAACTATCCCCTATTGGTATCCGGAAGTAATGTTGCGTTTGGTGGAGATACCGACCCAAAAAAAGGATCGAAGGGGAACAGGAGTTTTGTAGCCAACAAGGGAAACCAGGTATATATAGGAGTAGTACACAGCGCGACTGTGGCAGAGGCTGCGATTGTTTTGAAAACGTTGGGAATGGAAAATGGACTTAATTTGGACAATGGTGGTTCCACTGCGCTTTGGTCGGGAGGGTATAAGCTTGGACCCGGTAGAGATCTACCAAACGTGATTTTGTTTGTGAGAAAGTAGTTTAGGTATCGTCCTTGTCTTATAGTCCAAAGTATTCTGAAAGTAATCTTTCTCTGTCTTCCATGACCTGGTGCTTTTTGTCTTCAAGGTTCCTGAGAATTTTTTTTAATTCCGGTTTCAATCTGAAATCCGGAATATTGTTCACTTCTGCCCATTGTTGTACTAACTGGCGTTCTCTGATATTTAATGCTTTTTTGATAAGTGTCCACTGAACTGGTTTGCTGAGTGAGTGCCATTCGGCGAATGTAGACAGATATTCTGGATCATACTCCCCCATTTCTACAACATCACCTAGATTAAAAGTTTTAATTGGTGGTGTGGGAGATGACGATTGTGGAGACTTTTCTTCGGATGGATCAAATTCTGACATATCGCCATTATATCCTCAAATGAGTGTTCCAATATTATGCGTTCTAGTATTCCTCTATTACAATCTGCGCCTCTCTAGCAAAGTGTTGATATTATATTCTTTGTAGTCTTTCCACCTGGATGCTGTAAAGTTTTGCGTATTTTCCGTTTAGCTTAATTAGTTTTTTATGATCTCCATCTTCTATAATTTTTCCTTTTTCCATAACAACGATTCTCTCAGCGTCTTTGATAGTTGAAAATCTGTGTGAAATAAATATTAGCGTTTCATCTTTCATTTTTTTATTTAATCTATCAAATATCTCCATTTCACTTTTTACATCGATAGCAGAAGTTGGTTCGTCCAAAATTACAATGGGGGCTGATTTTGCATAGGTTCTGGCAATAGCTAGACTTTGCCATTGTCCACCAGATAAATCTACTCCGTTTTCGTACTCCGGTCCCAGCTGTTGCTCAAGTTGACCCTTGGTATGTTCGACAAACTTCCATGCATTCGAATATTTAAGAAATTTGATCATTTCTTCATCGGATATTTTTTTGTTTGCTGCCAGCTCAATATTTTCTCTTACTGTTAAATTAAACTTACCAAAGTTTTGGAAAAGAGTACCGTAGCTTTTGTAAAGGATATCTGTCGGAATCTCTCTGATATTTACTCCATTTATTAGAATTGCTCCTTCAGTTGGGTCATATGCTCTCAGCAATAGTTTTATTAAGGTAGTTTTCCCTGCTCCATTCTCCCCAATTAATGCTAAGTTTTGAGAATAAGGGATGGTTAAAGATATATTCTTAAGAGCATAGATTTCTGAGTTTGGATATTTGAAAGAGACATTCTTGACTTCGATTGTGGGATTTTTTAGCTGATTGATAAGCTCTTCAGTTTTTGAATTATCAAATATTAGTTTATTTTCAATCTTTGGCTTCAACTCATAAAATTCTAGAATATCCTTTATTGAATTGGATTCATTAGCAATGCTAACCATGGTAAATGTGAAGCGTCCAAGTGCTCCAGTAAATATCAACATGTTGGTAAATAGAAACACAAAAGTACCAACAGTAATGATATTGTTTTGAAGTTGGTTAGCTATGATCAAGGTGAAGATAAATGCGGAGATAATGGGTATTAAATCAACGAAAGTAGAAATCACCTGATTCCTTTTTTCATGCATGATTTCTTTTGTAATGAAGCTGATATAAATTGACAGCACTTTCTCTTTCAAATATGCAAAATTTTGGAACAATTTAACTTCAAGTAAAGTCTCTCTTTGGTTAAGTAAATCAGTTGCGTAACCAAATTTTAGTCTGGTTTCGTAATCGGCTTTATAAATGTTGAAATTACTTCCACCTAGTTTGGATTTAATTATTGTGCTGATCAGATTGGCAACTAGTAATATTCCCGCACCCACGGGGGATACAGCCAGAAATATTACCAAAGCTAGAGCAATCTCGATTGTTGTGGTTAAAAGCTGGACTATAATTTTGAAGAAATATTCAAATTGAAAGTGTATCCTGCTATACGCCCTGCTAATGATTCCAACTGTTTTAGGATCTTCTAAACTTGCTACATCCAAAGTTGACGTTTTATCAACAATTTCTCCCAGAAAGAGTAGACTGACATTTCGCTTTATTATGGGAATCAAATATTCTTTTGATCCATTGATTATTCCGGAAAATATATCAAAACATACTTTGAAGATTAGTATTCCCCACAAAGAGAGACCAAAAAATGTTCTCCCTCCGGTAACAGTATCAACGATTTCTTTGAAAATTAAAGTTGTCCCAAACGACAATACCGAATAAAAAACAGAAAGTAATATGAATAAATAGAATATAAAGGGATTGCTTCTCTTTACTTTATTTATCGTGAAAAGAACGGTATTAATCATATTGTTTGCATATGCGAGCCTTCAACAATTATAGATCTTGTAGAAGCTAGTTGATGATGCAAATGAATAGCCAATGGTGTGAATATCCGAGGTTGAGATTTTCGCTACGCCATTCGAGTACTGCTCCACAGAATACAAAAACGTCCTCCCATAAAGGGAGAACGTATTTTGTTGCCGAGCTAGGACTCCTCAAAATAATTTCCTGCTGAAAATTTTTTGAGACCCGGCTCAGCAAGATCGTCACGAGCTTGCTTCCGCCATTCGAGTCCTATCTATAGAGAACACAAAAATCTCACCACAAGGGTGAGACTTTTCTGTTGTCTGTTATAACGAAATTCGAACTTATTTTCGGGACCATTACTAATCTATTGGCTCACCGCTAAACACTCCGTGTCTCGCGGTTCGCCACCGCCTACCGGCGGAACCACTTGCGCGCGATTAATAATGTATCCCGACTGCGGTCGGGATAAATTGCTCTTGCGAGCAAGCGCCAGCCATCGCCGTCGCATCTTTATGTTCGCCACAACTTCGCATTCAGCGATTGTGGCGAAGCTGCTCTCAATATATGGCTCAAATTTCAATTTCGCCATAAAACATCAGATAGTTAGGAAACTATTTTACTATCTGGTATTCCAGATTGAGCCAGCCTTGGCCTATCGGCCAAAGTGCCTGCTTCGCAGGCACAGGAAATGGAAAAATGTAAAATGTCATAATGCCTAAAGTTACACCAAAACAAAATAGAAAGGCTATAGATAGTTTTGAGAAACAATTTCGATCTGAAAAGAGTTTTCCATCATTGTCTGTCGACCATCAGGACATGATGCTTCCCATTATGCACACAGGTTATTTGATGTTCATTCGAAGCAAGTTTTTATTTCTTGGCATTTTGAAGAGTTTTGAAGATAGGAACCTATTTGTCACTTATTCTGTAATAAAGTCATATTGGGAAAATGTTACAGCTTTCGGATATTACATCATAAAAATAGAAAAAATGATTAAAGAAGACAGATTACAAGAAGCTTTCGGTTTGGCAAGAAAAATTGGACTTGGTGGCAGAGGGTTTGTAACAGAAGAGATGGTAATTAAAAAGGGAAGAACAATAGAAGATTTTACAATCCCAAACATTTACACAATGATGGAACTAGTTGACAAAGATTTTCAGAAAATTCTAGGTACTAAAGATTCAATGTTCCGAGAATTATACGACTGGCAGATTGCTGAGGGTGGACATACAACTTTTATAGGGTTAAGCATGGCAGGAAGATGGAACAAAGCAGGTACTGAATTATTTCCAGACCCGAAAAGATCATGGGATAGGTTTGAATATAATTCTCTTCTAAACCTGACGGCTTTAGCATCACAGGTATTTTTTATCTATTGGGCTAAGTTTAGGAAACTAGGGGAAAGCAACACCTGATTCAGTAATATACAATTTTTATATGGTTACCATTGATCTAGATACAAAGTCTCTTGTAGAAAGCCTAGCAAAGAAATACAAAGTCGTGGTTGAGTGGGATCCGAGCATTAATTCAATATTCCAAGAACAAGTGAATCGTGAAGAAAGAAGAATGTTAATAAAGGAAAATATCAACATTGATGATTTCGATGGTTTATTTCAACAGCATAATGTGAACTACCCAGTTAATCGCGACCAAGAAATGTTCATTTTTAATGCTTTGCATGGAATTGGTCATTTTGAATTGAATCTTTGGAAACCGAATACGGGCGATCCAATCGTTGATAGATTAGTGAATTTTGATCAAGATAAAGACGTAGATAAGTGGGCGTTCAATAAACTAGTTGAAGTTCGAGAACAAAGTCTGAAAATTTAGCGATGGTTTATTTAGCGGATCTATTTAGATATTGTCCGGTGTATGATCTTTCGACCTGCATTATTTGTTCAGGAGTACCCTCCGCAATTATCTCACCACCTTTATCTCCACCCTCAGGTCCTAAATCAATCACCCAGTCGGCATTTCTTATCACATCAAGATTGTGTTCAATTACTAAAACTGAGTTACCACCATCAACCAGATTTTGTAATAAAGATAAAAGCTTCTCGATGTCAGACGGATGAAGTCCTGATGTAGGTTCATCTAACACATAGAACTCACCTTTTTTATGAAGTTTACTGGCCAATCGTAGCCTTTGAGATTCTCCACCAGATAAAGTATCAAGCGTTTGACCAAGGTTCAAATATCCCAGTCCAACATCTAGTAACAGTTTGAGTCTTCTGTTGAGTTCAACTTCGTCGAAGAAATTGACAGCCTCTTCTACGGTCATTTCCAATATTTCAAATATATTTTTTCCTTTATATTGATACTTCAAGGTTTCGGCAGTATATTTTTTGCCTTCGCAAGTTTCACATACAGTTTTTACGTCTGCCATAAAATGCATATCAATCTTGTGGTATCCAAGTCCTTCACAATCAGGACATGCCCCTTTACTGTTTGAGCTAAAAAGTGCCTTACTTACTTTGTTTGTACTCGCCATCAAATCTCTAACAAATTCAAAAGCCCCTGAATATGTAGCGATGTTTCCTCTTGATGTTGCACCGACCGAGGATTGATCGACAAACACAACTTTGTCACTAAATTTATTCACAAAGACATCATTTATCAAACTGCTTTTACCAGAACCTGACACACCTGTAACGACAACAAAAACACCTGTCGGAATCTTTACTGTTAAGTTTTTCAAATTGTGAAGGTTTGCGTTCTCAACTAGCAAAAAGTCTTTGGGTGTTCTTCTCTGTGTTCTGGTTTCTGATTTATACTTTCCACCCAAATATTTACCTGTGATCGATTTCTCGTTAACAATTATTTCTTGTGGAGTTCCTGTAGCAATTATTTCTCCGCCCAATCTTCCCGCTTTTGGTCCCACTTCGACAATGTAATCTGAGGCAAGCATAGTATCTAGATCATGCTCTACAACGATGACTGTATTCTGTGCGTCTCTAAGTTTTTTGAGTGTATTGATTAGGTTCTTGGTGTCTCTTGGGTGTAGTCCTGCCGTTGGCTCATCCAAAACGTAGATAATCTCGATGAGATCGCTTCCTAGTTCTCTAGCAAGTTTAATTCTTTGCGCCTCTCCACCAGATAAAGTATCTATTGAACGGTTTAGCGAAACATAACCGATTCCAATATCAATCAGTGATTGCAGAATTTCTGTCATTCTTGCGATGATAGGTTTGGCTACAGAATCTTCAATTTTGCTTATTTCGTTAATTAGACTGGTGATAGGTAGATTTGCGTACTCGCCAATATTCTTTCCATTTATCAAAACAGATAGTGCTTGCTCGTTTAGTCGACCTCCATGACACATCGAGCAGGGCTTAGATAGCCAATAACCAGCCTCATGTTTTGATTTGGATTCAGATACACCCCTCAGGTCACTTGCCCTCTTAATTCCTCTATTCACAATTCCCTCCCAGCTATAAGATTGGATAAATCCTTGATCGTTATTCTTCAGGACTACATGCGGAGAGTATAAGAGAAAATCTAGTTCATCTTTTGTGAAGTCTTTAATCTTTCTGTCAAAATCTAGTTTTTTTGTAGTCTTTAGAATATTAAAGTATCTAGATCCAGGTTTATAAGTTGAATTTTTAATTCCACCCTCATTAATTGATTTCTCGTAGTCAAGAAGCGAGTCTGGATTGATGGTTATTTCTACTCCAATCCCTTTACATTTTTTACATGCCCCATTTGCATTATTAAAAGAAAAATGAGCCGCCGACAAACCACTGTGGCCAGCTCTTGAGAATAATAGTCTAAGGTATGTATAAAGCTCCGTCGTCGTACCCACAGTAGATCTCTGACTGCCCCTAAGTCTTTTTTGCTCAATCAATACAGTAGAAGACAATCCCTCAATTCGATCAACATCAGGTTTCTCTGTTCTTGGTAACAACCGAGCGGCATAAGTTCCCAATGACTCCAGATACTGTCTTTGTCCCTCGGAAAATATAATATCAAAGGCAATGGTTGATTTCCCAGAACCGGACACACCAACCAAGCTAGTGAGTTTATTGCGAGGAATCTCCAGGCTAACATTTTTTAGATTATGTTCCCTTGCGCCTGTGATTATTATTTTATCCATATTAGAATTTATGTGTTGATACTATTTTACTCTGTAAATTGGTAAAGTCTCGATTAATTATTCAGCCACTCGTGCCGTTTACATGGTTATGAAGGTGGAGGATAATACGCATTACAACTCCATACTTATCTTGTTGAGCATGGTGAGTGTTGAGTATCAAAAACAATGGCAACCGACGAAATATCAAAAAAAATACTTGACTTTATTGGCAAGAACATAAGATCAATCCCGGCAATTTTGGGGATACTGATTCTGGAATTATAATTCTTCGTTGCAGTAGATAACTTTATTGAGAAGATAGACAAATATGTTAAAGAGTTGGTTGGTTTTAATCTCCATAGAGGTTTAGTCTATGTTGCCATATATGTAATTAGTTTTTTTGTTTGGTTATTTTACAGAAATTGGTATCCAAGATGTAAAACCGGAAAAATAGGAATAGTTTTTTCAATTCAAAATAGTGAAGAAGTTAGAGGGAAAGAGCTCTATAAATATTTTGAAGATAGAATTAGGAAATTACTCGGCGATAAAGGTATGGCGGAATTGTTTGATATTGTAATTCTCGATAATTTTCAAACAAAACAAGTCAATAAAGCGTTGGATGCTTACAGAAACTCAACAATAGATTTGAGGAAATCAGGTAGAAAGATCCCCAATAATGTAACAAAGAAACTAAATTGGGTAGAAAAGACAATTCGTGGTCATTTTTATATATGGGGTTCGATACAGAAAGGTTCTGATGGAGAGATGAAATATGTTATTGATATTGATGGGCTTATTTTGCACAGCCCGATAACTAACGAGCTTCACGAAAGAGTCGCGAATGACGTGGATACAGCATGGATTGATAGGCTTACAATTCCAGAGCTGAAAGAACTACCTGGGTTTGAGTCGTCCGCTGAGTTAATTCTCTTACCAGTTCAATATATTGTCGGGATCGCAGCGCTAGTTTCTGGAGACCTTTTGACTGCAAATGAACTTCACAATGAGCTGTTAAACGATATCAAATCGGGCAAATATATTAATCACCCAAGGATTAGCGAGATAAAATGCCGGACTATTGATCTGGTGGCAGAGGAGACAGCTCTACTTTCCAAACTGTACCTATCTGAGAACAACATTATTAAATCAAAAAAGTATTTACAGATTTCAATCTCAATTAAACCTGAAAACTATCAAGCCTTCTTGATTCAGTCAATACAGAAATACAGTGATGGGGATGTTGAGGGGTCAGTCAAGTCGATTGTGCAAGCCATGAATCTGGCTACTAAAGTAAATACTAGAGTTCGTGACCAGACTTGGAGATATAGCTACGCTTTTCTTCTATTGAAAAGGGGGAAGTATAAGAAGGCGTTAAACCAATATAAAAAAATATCACAAGCGGAATATCCTACAGATTTAGCAAATGCTTACGAGGTAATAAGTTGGAATCAAAGATTAGATATAAACAAAGATTTCCCAGAGTCCTTTTTCATTATTGGGTATATGTACTTTCATAAAGTATGCAATGTAAATTATGCTTTAGAGAATCTGGAAAAATTTATTGAATTGACTGACACAAGAGATGAACTCCTAGACCTAAGAGAGATATCAAAGACAATTATTCTTGATATCAAAAAAACCATGGGAATAAAGTGAGATGTGCACCGATAAAACAAATTAATATAGGATCAATTCAAATTTTTTGCGTTTTCTGTCATGGCTACTGCGGTAGCCATCGTTCGGAACCGATGTTACGGCAGGCGGTGGCGAACCGCGAACAGGTGTTGACCTGCCTGCCGGCAGGTAGGGCGGTGAGCCAATAGATTAGTAATGGTCCCGAAAATAAGTTCGAATTTCGTTATAACAGACAACACTTCGGGACATATCGGTAGGAACGGGGTCAGTCGCCCGCGCGCCCGCCCACGCGCGGAGCGATGCTCAGGGCTTTAATAATCTGTATCTTTCAAAAAGCGACAGAAAACGCAAAAATAATTCGGTAAAACTTCTGCGGAAGTTTTGGGTAATTTATGGTTAAATGAATGTATGACAAAGTACATTGCGTACTGTCGGAAGTCCACCGATGAAAAGGACAGGCAGGTCCTTTCCATCGAAGCTCAGATTGACGAACTCAAAGAATTCGCCAAGAGGGAGAAGCTTCACATTGTTGAAACCCTTGTAGAAAGCAAAACAGCTAAAGAACCGGGAAGATTGGTGTTTGCGCAAATGATGAAGCTTCTGGAATCAGGGAGGGCAAACGCCATTCTTTCATGGCACCCTGATAGACTGGCCAGAAACTCGGTAGATGGAGGACAAATCATCTACCTCGTTGATACTGGCAAGATAGTTGACCTAAAATTCCCATCATTCTGGTTTGAAAACACACCCCAAGGCAAGTTCATGCTGAACATTGCCTTTGGCCAGTCTAAATACTATGTCGATAACCTCAGTGAAAATGTAAAGCGAGGTAATCGCCAAAAATTGCGCAATGGCGTTTGGCCAAACAAAGCCCCTCTTGGCTACAAGAACATAGTAGAAAACAAATCGATTGACATCGATCCGGAAGAAGCCAAAGTCGTCAGAAAATCTTTTGAAATGTTTGCTGATGGGAAGTTCTCATTCATTCACATCGCTCGATTCATGGCACAAAAGGGAATTGTAAACGCCAACGGGAAGCCCTTGAAGATTGACCAAATCAAAAGCATGCTCCAGAAAAAATTCTACATTGGCACCATGGAGTTTAATGGCGAAGAGTTTCCGGCTTCCCATCCTACTTTTATCAGCAAACAACTTTTTGAAAGTGTCCAAAGTAACATTCAAAAGTTTTCTAGACCGAGAAACATAAATCACGACTTTGCTTTTTCCGGTTTGATGCGGTGTGGGGAGTGCGGCGCAACCATCACGGCTGAGCAACACATTAAGTACTACAAAAGAACCAATCGCACAGTTAAATACATCTACTACCGCTGCACAAAGAAAATAAAGTCGTGTTCTCAGCCGTATCTGGAAGAAAACAAACTCTTCAGTCAATTGAAGAGTGAGGTCAAGACCTCCGCACTCCCCAAATCTTGGCAACCAGAGTGGAAATCTAGATTGGCACAAGACAGAATACTAGCGGACGAGTCAAAAGAAAAAGTTCTCGCCATGTTACATTCCCAAACCGATGGCTATGACATCAAGCTAAACACCCTACTTGATGGATATCTGGACGGCACCGTTGACACCGGCAGTTACAAAACCAAAAAGACTCAGTTGTTCCAGGAAAAACTAAAAATTGAAAACCAGATATCCAAAACGGAGGAAGAAGGTTGTAGTTGGCTCGAACCTTTTTCTAAGTTTGTAAATAGCGCCATACTGGCGCAAAAAATCGCGCGCAAGGGTTCCGTGGACTCAGAACTGCGGTTCTTCGTCCAAAACATCGGTTCGAACTTCTTTTTGAAAGATAAACAGATTATCGTAAATTGGGAAAAGCCCTTCGCATCGCTCCGCGCGTGGGCGGGCGCGCGGGCGACTACCCCGAAAACGGGCGGGGAATCCCAGAGTGTTGAGACCGTTGCATTTTGGTCACCTGATTGGGATGTTTTAGAGGGAAAGATCAGACAAAAGATCTTGTTTCACTAAGTGAGGATGGTGTAATCTGGTTTAATGAAAAAAGGAATATGCTTGTCCCAAATGTCGAAGCCGAAAAACCATTCGTAAAGGTGTCAGAAGAGGCAAAGTTAAGTATTTCTGTAAAGAATGCCTTTCCTGGTTTCAAATCAATCGTCAACACAAGCTAAGTAGCAAGGGGTTGTTCTTTGATCACCTTCTGGGAATGTCATTTCGTTCCCTAGGCGAAAAGTATGAAGTCGATCCATCGACCGCTTACAGACGCTGTCTCAAGGAGTTGGAGAACTTACCTCACTGTGCTGATATCACCAGAAGGTACTGTGATCGTTTCTGTGGTCTGTTACTGGTTGACGGCAAGTACATTGCCGTCAAGGGTTACAGTCGAAAGATACCTGTCCTCTATGGTATTGATTACTTAACTCACGACATCCCTACATATATTTTCTCGGTGGCTGAAAACTACCAAACGTGTAAAGCCTTCTTTTCATCACTAAGACTTCTCAATTACCCACTTCAAGGAATCGTCTCTGATGACAACAGTAACATCTACCAAGCAGGTTCTTTCATTTACCCTAAGTCTGTTAGTCAAATATGTCAGAACCACTACAAACAATCACTTAGGTTGAGTCTGGGTGTTGGTAGAGATCCCGCCTACGTACCATTCATGAAAGAAATTGAGTTTCTGTTTCAAAAGAAAAGATTTCTTTCTGAATTCAAGAGCCTGGCTGGAAAGATCTACTTTAAATACTCTCATGACTCAGTATGTGTCAGTGTCATGACAGATATTCAGAAACGTCTACCTCAGCTTCTAGCCTACACCTCCTTACCCGGTCTACCAACAACTAACAACCTCATCGAATCGTACAACTCTCATCTTGAAGGTAGACTAAAAACAATTAAGGGTTTTGAGTCATTTGATCATGCCGACTCCTGGTTGAATGCTTACTTCATCAAAAGGAGATTGAAGAAATTCACCGACTGTTCCGGAAAGTTCTATTCTCTCAATGGTACTTGTTCAATTCAGAATACCCTCAAATCAGACACAGACATGAAACCCTTACTGAACCTAATCAGGTGACCGTTTTTGCAACGGTGTGCAGAGTGTTGTCTGTTATAACGAAATTCGAACTTATTTTCGGGACCATTACTAATCTATTGGCTCACCGCTCAACACTTCGTGTCTCGCGGTTCGCCACCGCCTGCCGGCGGAACACCTTGCTCGCGATTAATAATGTATCCCGACTGCGGTCGGGATAATTGCTCTTACGAGCAAGCGCCAGCTATCGCTGTCGCATCTTTATGTTCGCCACAAGATCACATCCAGTGATTGTGGCGAAGCTCTCTCAATATATGGCTCAAATTTCAATTTCGCCATAAAATATCAGACTGATAGTTAGGAGAAAATTTTACTATCTGATATTTATGAATTGAGACAGCATTGTCCTATCGGCCAAAGTGCCTACTTCGCAGGCACAGACTCTTTGTTATTCAGAATAAGGTAACCTAGTCCAATAATACTGACAATAATTCCAATATATATAAAGGCTTGTCTGTAGTTGGAATATTTAGCCATCAGTCCAAAAGTAAAATAAAGTCCAATTACCGCCAATTCTACAAAAAACCCCTTCACAGATGTGACAGTAGCCCTCACTTCATGATTTATTATCTCGTGCTGTAATCGGCTATTTGATACTGTATCGATAAGCTTAAAAATAAAACTGAAAACAAATAGCAGTAGTAACGCAGGAATTTTGTAATAAGTTGCAGCAACTATTAATAAGACACCATTAAGGAAAAATAAAAACTCTAAAACTTTAATGTTAAGAGTTTCAAACTGGTAAGCAATCAGGCTTGCCAATGCTTGAACCAAACCATAAATCACAAAGAATATCCCAATTCCCTGTAAAGGAAGCCCTGTTCCTGAAGCGAAAATTGACCAATACTCATCCAACGCTCCGAAAAGGGCTTGACCAAGAGAAATGAAAATAATCAATTTGAAAATTTCCGGTATCCTGACGGCGTGTCTTATTCCTTCCTTTAACAAACTAAAGTATCGAGTTTCTCCTGTGGACTCAGATTTTTTAGCGCTGGGTAATAAAAATATAGAAAGAGAAGATATAAGTAATGCTGCAATACTCAGTACAAGAACAAAACCATAACCTCTGCCTATTGTCAGTGATGACCCCAATCCTGCAAAGATGAAAGCAAAATATCCCAAACTTTGAATAATTCCATTGATTTTTACATACTTCGCTTCCTCGCCATTTGCTTTCAGTTCGTCATAGACTAGCGACTCAAACGTCCCAGATGTAAAAGCACTTTTAATGCCCCACAGTATAAATCCAATTAAAAACCCGACAAAATTTGGCATGAATAGCCAAAAGGAATAACCAATTACTCTGATAATTTCTGCAAAAAATAAAATATTTTTCCGGGAGTATTTGTCCGCCAAAACTCCAGATGGGACCTCCAAGAGAAAAGAGGTCAACGCCCATACCATAAGAAGTATTGAAATTTGAATTGGACTCAGTCCACGATCAGCAAACATGATGGTATAGATAGGATAAATTAGGACTAAATCGGAAAAGAAAGCAAAGGAATATATTTTGAGAAGAAAACTTTTCACTAATCTGAGTATACCAGTGCGAGTTAAGGACTTGAGACAGTACTTGGCTCTATGATAGTTTAATGAAATGGTATTATTCCTTATTAAATAAACTTTCTTGTTATGGATAAAATAATTGACTTAAGAACTGAAATTTTACTAGGTAAAGATCTTCCAGAAGAAGTGATTAAGATGATGGAGGATCAAAGAGTTAAAGAATATGGAGAAAATACAAAAGATTTTAGAAATAAGGAGAGAGAATCAACATTCTTCTTCCTAAAAGATGATGATGAGGTTAAAGCTTTTGGAATGCTTAAACCAGTAACTCTCTACTACGAAGGCAAGCCATATCCAATTATGGGAATTGCCAATGTTATGGCTGTAGAAAAGAGCAAGGGTTGGGGGAAAGTTCTCATGCAGCAAATAACAGAATACCTAGAAAGAAATAAAATTCCAGGTATGGGGAATACTTATTCGGGTAATTTTGAGTTCTATAAGAAATGTGGATATACATTTGTACCAGGTTTATTACAAAGAATGGTCTATTTAAAAGATAATGGAGAAGAGGTAAGAACTGAATCACAAACAGAAGAAGGAGAAGACTATTCTATGTTTATTTACGACTCACAAAACATCCTTAAAGATGTTGTAGAGGGAAAAAAGCGTGTGGTTATAAAAGTTCCGTTTTGGTAAAGAGTTTTAGAAATTATATTTTTGTAATGTTTGTTCTGCCAATGTCGATGCTATTCGGAGGTGAGAAAGCGTATTTTTTAGGAAGGTAACGTTGGGCTAAGATGGCCAAATTTCAGCCTTTTTAGATGGGCGGGCGCGCGGGCGACTGACCCCGTTCCTACGGAAATGTCCCGAAGTGTTGCCGAGCTAGGACTCGAACCTAGGATATCCTCCTCCAAAGGGAGGCGTCCTACCACTAGACGACTCGGCAATATGGGTATATTTTACCATGCCTGAGGCTGTTTAAAGTCTGCTGGGTATACGGGACAAGGCTAGGTTTAGATTGGACTCAATTACTATCTCACAGCTTGGCTGGGGTAGATATCTTAATTCTTCGTATTTCTTGACCATCTCCCCTACTCCGGGACGTACTTTGCTTGAGGCTATTTCATTTTGATTTTTGAAACTAAAGTTTTTGAGTCTGAAACTGGAGAAGGTGGAATAACTGTCCGGTATTACGATGCGGAAAACTGCTACTTTTATATCGGCGATGTTGATATAGAAAATGGGTTTTTCTGTGCCAGAAATCAAGTAAAAAGGAAAAGTACCACTGATGCAATTGTTAGAAAACACTTCTTGCTGGAGGACTCTGGTTATCGATGTATATGTGTTATCTTGCATGCGTGTGTGACTCATGGGTAGAGAAAAGTCTCCCACTTCTCCAAGAGATGGATTCTGTAGGCTTATATCTTGAGCAATTAGATATCTATCTAGATTTGACTCTTGGGATATGAGAAGTGCGGTACCGCAGCGACGTGTAACACCAAGTCTGATATGGTGCATGATGCGATGGAGGGTGTTGGTGGATACTTTTAAGGTTTGAGGGGCATATTTACGATAGACTTTTTCCAGAGGGACTTTGTAGTTGTTGATTAGAGAAAGAATGTGAAGTGATTCAGATAGTTTACTATTTGGTCCGGCCGATTTGACTATGCCAAATTTATTGAGGACGCGATGATAGGTGGCGAAAGATACCGGTAAATCATAATTGGTGATGTTAAACACCTGCTCAATTGAGCCATGTTTTAGGTAGAGTGAGATGAGGTTTTTCTGGAAGTCATCCGGAACGGTCTGTTTGCTAGGCATGAGTATAGACATTATACCCTCGAGATGTAAATGAGCCTCCCCGGACAGACTTCGCATTGTCCGGGGTTTCCTTGGCATTAAAAACTCCGGCATGAGCCGGAGTTGGGTGATTATCGAGTTTGGATGTAGACGCTGAGACAAACGACTGAAATGAAAATAAAGAGAGCTGCCAAAGGGATGAGGCATTGGTAGGTGATGAGAGCAGCCAAAATGGCAGCGACTACTGCCCCCGGGCCCTGTGCGATCAGAGAATCGATCGTGGTGACAAGCCATTGCCAGGCGCCACTGGCGAGAAAGTAGGTGAGAATGCAGCAGAGAGACAGAGCGAGAGCGGCCAAAAGAGCAGCTAATACCATACGAGCTTTCTTCATGATTTTTCTCCTTTATGTGTGTCAATTTGCTTGATTGGATGCATTTTATCACTATTTGTCAAATTTGCTCTATATTAGAGGAATGAGACCTCCTTACATCGTAGCTATCTTGGTGCTTGTTAGCCTCCTCCTTGTAGCTATGTATGGTGGTAATGATTCAAAGGAAGATATCGCCAATGTAACAATAAGAGACCGAGTATTTACAGTTGACATAATGGATGATGATGCTGAAAGAGCTCAGGGCTTGTCCGGTAGAGAAACTCTCAGACAGGATGAAGGAATGTTGTTTTTGATGGGAGTGAGGACACAGCCAATATTTTGGATGAAAGAGATGAGGTTTCCTCTTGATATAATTTGGATTGACGGTGAGATGATCGTAGATATTAGCGAGAATGTGCCTGCGCCTACCTCTCCAATTGATGAGATAGCTAGGGTTCAGCCAAGTTCTTTAGCCGATAAGGTTTTGGAGATAAATGCCGGTGAAGCCAGTAAGAGCGGATTTACTGTAGGTGACATAGTCACCTTCCAGGGAATCACCCTAAAGTGATGCAAGATAAGTGAGCGGGAAACGAGATTCGAACTCGCGACCTCCTCCTTGGCAAGGAGGCGCTCTAGCCAACTGAGCTATTCCCGCATAGGTTATATTTTACCAAACAATGTGCCGAGGAAGTGAATTGCACACTTATCTGAAGTTTTTCAGACTCCCGCCGTGACTACCTTGGCTACCTCGGCATGAGGCTAATTATATCAAAAAAGCTCACCAAATCAGAACTATATCTTACCGGTGGATATCAGATGAATTGTATTTGCTAAAGTTTTGGAGTCGTGCCTGACGAGACTTCTTACCAGCTTGTCCCCTTTTGCTTTTTCGTAAACCTCTTTGGCGGTGAAATCTTTCCTGATTATCTTGGTGCCAGCTAGATTTTCCCAGTGCTCATCCAGATCATCTACTACCACCTCTGACTGTTCTTCTTCATATCGTTTGGCTATCTGTTTGCTTAGTTTGAGTGACTCATTTATCAAGATGAAGTCAGGATTGTGACCCTTGAGGAATTTGGAGAGCTCGGAACAAAAATCACTAGCTTTGAAATGGTTGGTCTGGCCATGCTTGGTCATAAGGTTGACGATATAGATTTTTTTTCCTTTTGATTTTAGAATCGCCTCTCTTATACCCTTGACGATGATATTACTGAGCAGACTGGTGTAGAGGTCACCCGGGGCAAAGACGATGATATCGGCTTCCAGAAGAGCTGTGACTGCTTCCGGATTTGCAGTAGCTAGTGGAATGGTCTCGAGCTCAATTATTTTATGCTGCGCAAATTCTTCTGTGGGCTCATCAATGAAGTGCTCCCCCAATACCTGCTTACCATTGTCATATCTGGCGAGTAGCTGTGAGTTGTCGTAGGTGACAGGCAATATTTTGCCTTTTACTCCCAGCAGTCTACAGGTTTCTTTCAGAGCTATTTTTTGAGACCCCAGAATGTCTGTGAGCGCCAACATAAACAAATTTCCAAATGTCATGCCGTTTAACCCTGTTCCTTGGTGATATCTATATGTAAATAGTTTGCGGTAAAGATCATCAACATCTTCGGAGGCAAGAGCTACCATGGCTTGTCGGATGTCTGAGGTAGGTAATAAGCCAAATTCGTCACGGATGACTCGATTGCTTCCACCGGAATCTGTCATGGATACGATCACAGAAATATTAAATTTGAATTTTTTGAGGCCTAAAAGAATTGTGTAAGTACCCGTGCCTCCACCTATAACAACTACTTTTTTTGGGGTTGCCATCAACCAATCCTAGCACAAGTTTTGCGGTGCAGCTTTTGTGGACCCTGCAGGGATCCCTTCAGTAAATCTCTGCTGAGATTTCTTCAGGACCCGACTCGCCAAGATCGTTCGAGCTTGGCTCCGTCACCCGATCCCTTTGGTCTAGATACACAAAAACCGCACCGCAAGGGTGCAGCTATTGTGGACCCTGCAGGGATCGGACCTGCGACCTCCTCGATGTAAACGAGGCGCTCTAACCAGCTGAGCTAAGGATCCGTATTAATGGTATTTAGTGCCGAGGAGAGGACTTGAACCTCCATAGGATTGCTCCCGCTACCACCTCAAGGTAGTGCGTCTACCATTTCGCCACCTCGGCAAGTACTTAGATATTTTAACACAGGCATAAGACTTGATGGTATGTAGCCTATAGTTGATATTTTTTGTACGAAGTGCTAGACTACTTGCCATCAACTAGAATAGTTCAGTGTACGTTTAAAAGAGAGGAACAGACATGAACAAGACACAATGGGAGTGGTTGTATTATCTTATGAGTTTTATTACGGCATACTGGATCCTGAAAGTATCTGATAGTTACTGGGTAATTGCCCCGCTGGTAGGCCTTGAGATAATCAGTTATTGTGCGGGAGCGTTTAGGCTTCAAAATCATGAGGTGTCCATGGGCGCGGCATTTCTCTCTACGGCCGTCTTAGCCGCATGGATGATGTGCTTAGCCACGAGCCCGTGGTTTGCCTTGCCCACTTTGGTTTATCTCGTAATCAATTACGCCAAAGGGGCGTGTGATGCTTCTGGCTACCACACCACCTAAAATCCGAAAATTAACTCTAGTCTAGTGTAAAAAGGAAGCTCGCATAACTTAGCATGGACACTCATAACCATTGCCGTTTGTTTTTTGCTTATGTCCTGGGTACTGAGCATGAACTCATCCCCATGGATACTCATCCTTATGGTAGTGATAATCTTATGGAATTATCTTGATGGCGTGGTCCAGAGAGATTGGTAAGTTTTTCGCATCCCCCTAGCAATAGGGGGTATTTTTTTATCCCTCCACAAGGGAATATCTGAGTGTTCTTAGTGGGCGAGGGGGGATTTGAACCCTTCGGTCAAGTCTGCTGACTTGCCTCAGGGCGCGACTCGCCAAGATCGTTACGAGCTTGGCTCCGTCAGGTTCAATTCCTACAAATATTAAATTATCCAATTCTTCCACAAGGGAATAGCTGAGTGTTTTAGTGGGCGAGGGGGGATTTGAACCCCCAAGAGTTGCCTCACAGCGTCCTGAACGCTGCGCGTCTACCAATTTCGCCACCCGCCCGGGTTAGTCCGATGTTTTCGTGGTGTTGATTATATCAAAATATGCTTCTTTTCTGGCTAAATTGAAATAAGAGGGATGAAATAGAACTAAGGCCGGTAATTCCTCCGAGAATGTTTTTTGGAAATCCAGGTATATCAACTTTCTTGCTTTTTGATCGAAGTTTGTACGTCCATCCTCAAGAAGTTTGTCGATTTTTTCATCGTTCGTTTTGCCGATATTGCTTGCTTGAGTGGAATGCCAATACTGGTACTGGTCTGGGTCAACCGGAATATGAAAGGTGGTCAAGAAAAGTTGGAATTGCTCTGGTCTATTAGTAACAACTTTGATGTTTATTTTAATCAGATCATTTTCAATATCATCCTTGAACTTTTCGGCAATAGGCAACAATTCAGGCAGTGTAGATAATTCCAGAGTAACCGGAGAACTGATCAATTCTTTTGTCCTTTGGTAGTTGTGCTGATATGTTTTGACTAGCGGGTTGAAACCCCAAGATTGAGGGTTGATGGTGGTGAGAGCGACTGTTTCACCAAATGATTTATCTTTTAGAGCATAGGCAATACCTTGTCTGGTGTTTTTGTCTTTTAGATTGGGATCGCTTTGGTTAAAAAGAACCATGACTACCTGGCTAAGATCGACTTCTTTATTCAGCTTTCCATATGAAGTCAAATCATCTATCTGAGATGTGGGTATGTCTAATACGAGGTCGATTTGTCCGATTTTATAGGCTGTTATCGCTTGGCTCGCCGTAGAATAAAAGTTGAAAACAATCTTTTCGCTGGGTGACTCCATGAGAATCTGAGAAACAATGCCGCTACTTTTCTGTTTTATACGAATATCAAAATCCCCTACTACTTTCCCCTTGGAGCTAATCAAAGGAAAATTTAGCAATGAAGGGAATGGAGAGAATTTAGAAGGCAATTTGAATTTGATCTTATTGGGTTCTGCCATTTCAACAGATACACCTGGAATAGTGATTTTTATATCGTTGAGTTTTACCTGCGTACCATCGCTCCATTTAAGGTCAGGTTTAAGATCAAAGGAATAGGTGTTGTTGGTTTGATCAACTTCCCATTTCTCTGATAAATTGGGAATGACTTCTAAATTTTCGTTGAAAGTAGTGAGTCCTCCGTCGATAAGATTTAAGATGGTTTGAGGTAGCTGGTTGGTGGTGTATTGACCGATAATTCCAGCTCTAAATGAGGGCTTGGCTTTTGGAAGTTTGGAGAGTAAAAAATTGCCGAGGACAGCAAAAAAAATCGTCGCCAGAGTACCTATAAGTACCTGGGTCGAGTATTTTTTTATGAATGATCTGGTGTACCAAAACTGCTCTCTAATGGCTTTGATCATCGTGCAATAAGGATATTAAGCAGTGAAAGAACGACAAAAGCAACCCCTATGATAATGGTGATTAAATAGAGGGCTTTTTCTGGTCCCCTCTTGGTATGAAAACCGGTTTGAGTAACGGATGAAAAAGAACTTCCCAAAGATGAGTCCTTGGACTGGAGTGTAACCAAGACTATAAGAATGATAGAAACGACGATTTGGAGAATTAGAGTGAATTGCATAGGTCTTGATTATAAATTATCTTTAAGCTTTATTCTTGTTTTGATATAAGCCACTTAATTGAGGCTAAAAATGTGTTCAGCAGTGTGGAAGTGATCAGGTAGGAAAAAAATAGGTTGATGAAGATGGGTGGCACAACAAAACCCTCAAAGGTATACCCTGTGAATTGGAAGGAGGATATGCTGATGTCTCCTACGATTAACTGGAGAAGAAAGAGAGTCATGAGACTCACTGCCCAAGAAAAAAGGTTTAGTGTAATTAGATTTATCGGGAGGAGAAGTAGCTTGATGATAGGCTTGACAATCTTGTTTAGTAATAGCCATATTACCGCTGCAGTCAAAAGGACTTTAAGATCGTGTTTTATGGAAAAACCGGGATAAACGATATCAACCAGGTACAAAACCAGTAAATTGATTGATATTGTCCGTAATAGCGACTTCATACTAAAGAAAGTATATCCTTTTTATTCCGGGGAGACTAGACGTTTTGATCTGTGTTTGGAGTGGTATGTGTTGGCAAAACGATGTGCTTCGTCTCTGATAAATTTAAAAAGATTCAATACCGGATCATCGAGATCCAGGTGCCGACTGGTGATTGCCCCTGATTCATCATAAAAATAGATGATTTCTTTCTGCTTGGCGAGGGTGATTACCGGTATGTCTGTGGGGACTACCGATGAAACAATGGAAAGTTGGGGAATGCCTCCGTCCAAAACTATTAGATCCGGGGTGCCCCATTCAGGATGATTGAAACGACGGGTGATTATTTGCCTCATGGCGTAGGGATCCGACCTATCCGGTTGATTAACCTGAAAATGACGGTATTCTGAAGGGGCGGGTGAACAGTTTTCAAACACGGACATGGCTCCCACATAGCTCTCCCCCATCAAATGGGCAAGGTCATAACACTCAATTCGTACAGGTGGTTTGGTTAGTTTTGGATGATCGAGTTTTTGGGGAATTTCCTGAAGTAACTGGTCGTTTGCATCCGAGAGACTAAGGAGTAGGCTAGTTGTCTGAGAAGTGAGTGTGTTCTCTAAACTCAATAACTCGTTTTTTACCTTCTGAGCAGTTTCAAAATCCAGTTTTCGCGATGCCCTATTTATCTGTGATGTGAGTTGTTTTTTTAGAGTTTTGAACCTGCCGGAGAGGAATTTTTTTATTTTTCCCAAGTGCAAATTATATTCGGCTCTGGTGATGGTGCCGTCACAAGCTCCCGGACAGTGTCCCAGATGTCGGTTGAAACAAACTCTGTTGTTTGAGTTGAAAGGTGAAAGACAAAATCCAAAGATTCTTCTGATTTGTTTTAGAAGCACAGTAGCAGTATTGCTGGAGGTGTATGGTCCAAATACTTGTTTTTCGAAGTTATCTATTTCAATAGTCCTGATATCTGTGGCTCTGATTTTGATAATTTTGGTATTTGGTGGATCTGTAAAAATGATGTATAGATTGCTTTTGTTATCCTTTATGATGTCGTTGTATCTGGGTTGGTAAGACTTGATGTAGTTTGCTTCCAGGATGATGGCTTCGAGATCGTTTAAGACTGTCTTGACGTAGAGAGTTTTGGTTTGGGGGACGAAATGCTGTGCTTTGGTAAGAGCGGTGTGAAAGCCCTCAAGGTGTTGTTTTATACGAGAGCGGATATTGATGGACTTTCCGATGTAGAGAGGCTTACCTTTTGTGTCTTCGAAGATATATACCCCGGGTGATGAGGGTAGTTGTAACAACAACTCCTCCAATTCCTGCGTAAAAAGGAATCGTTGGGAAGAACGGCTTAATTTTGATTCTTTGCTCAGTTTTGACTCCATTGACTGTTATTATAGTTGTGATTGACTCTTCCTTCATAAATGGCTGACGGTTTACTGTAAGATTTATTATTTCTGATGAATAAGGAGCAATGGTCAGATATTGGTTGGTGGATGGAAAATATTCGTTTTCTTGAACTTCGATGGTGTCTGAAAAACCAAAAGGGTTGTTGTTTTTTATTTCAACTTGAACAGTTCCATTGTTTTGTTTGATTTCTCCAATCGTCGCGGATTGAGTTGGGAAAACAAGTTCAGTGACTGCTTCAACTGAAACATCTTTATTGTTATTGTTTGATGTTTTATATCCGCCTGCAGTGATTGGTGTGTGTGGGTTGATACCGTGAATTACAAAGACAATGTGATTGAAATCTAATTTATTGAAGTAGTCTATCCCCTGAGTAGTTTTTGCCCATGTGGGATCTATTTGAATCCAAGTTTTTTTATCTGTGTCAAAAAATTCTGGCCAAGAATGCAATACATCCTGATTGAGACTTATAGGTTTTAAATCAACGTTTTGAGAGACGGCAAATCCCTGTAATTCTCTCGCAGGAATACCCTTTTTTCTGGCTAGTGCGATAAAAGTATTAGTGAAATCTGAACATATAGCGCTTTCAGGGTTCTTTAACGATTCAGATGCCGGAAGTTTTTGAGACTTCAGCTTGTTTGCCTTGCTAAAGTCGTAGGTAAATTTATCGACCACGAAGTCATAGATTTCTTTGGGTGAGTTTAGAGACTGGACCTCTGTCATGGTAAAAATAGGGTTGTCATAGTCCCAAATATCGTTGTTTTTCAAGAATATGTCTGGTAGATTTCCATCTTTTTTTATGGGCAAAAAGCTTAGCTTGATTGCAAGGGTAGCCTTTATATCTAGCGTATCTTTTGGATCTACAATGTAAGTTGCTAGCCAGTTTCCATCTTGATCACTATTAATACTCTCTGGTTTTGGATCAATACTTTCAATGAGTACCTTTTGGTAACTGGTATCGGGTGGGAGCGCAATGATTTGATTCGATTTTCTATCTGAATTGTTTTGTAGGTGATAATCAAGAATTACTCGGTAAAACTGATTTTGCCCGAACACGGCGCTGATGTGTCGATTGCCTAGATTCTTTCCTGAGAAATAGTAGTTATTGTTTACGATAGCTGTAGGTTTGGGATCAATGAAAGCTGGTTGGGGAAAGTTTTGTGGAAGGGAGAGAATAATATTGTGGTCTAGAGTATTTTCATCGGGTTCCAACTTGGGGATATTTATTTCCCAGGTATTTCCCACCTTGGAGGTAACGTCCGTGGTGTCGTACTCGATGGTAAAAAAATGTTTTTTGTCCTTGCCAACGACTTTGTTGAGAAAAGAAAAACTGATGATTGAACCAGTTCTAGTTTTGATAATACCCGGAATAAGAGAGGCATTTTCGTCTGCTACCCTAACGTTTTCTATTTTTGTGTGATTTATACTCAAGCTAAACTCAGTGGCGTAAACCACAGAAAGATTGTTGGTTTGATCAATTAGATACTTTACATGCGTCACACCGCTTGGATAGACAGTGTAATGCACTTGGTAGTTGGTGGAAAACTTGGCTAGTGCGTGAGCTTGATTTGGAAGAAGTATAAATAGGGCAAAGATGGAGATTAGCAGTGGGCAGAGATAATGCTGTATCTTCATTAAGTATTTTCGTGCGATAGTTTTTTTAACTCTTGTGAAGTAGGAGTATTTGAATTGGCAACTAAAGATTGAGGTGTACCCACGGTGATAATTTCTCCACCTGCCTCCCCTCCCTCGGGACCCATATCAATAATATAGTCGGCGTTTTTGATCACGTCCAGGTTGTGTTCTATGACTATAACAGTATTATTTTGTGCCACAAGGTCGGAAAGTGTTTGGACGAGTTTGCTTAGATCATCAAAGTGCAACCCTGTAGTAGGTTCGTCCAGTATATATATGGTGTGTCCTGAGCCTGTTTTGGCCAGTTCTGTAGCCAGCTTGACTCTCTGAGCTTCTCCACCTGAAAGCGTGGGTGCAGGCTGACCAAGCTTGATATATCCAAGTCCTACCTTGCGAATAGTCTCCATTTTTTTGGCTATGTTTGGAATACCTCTGAAGAATTCGGCAGCTTCGTCCATGGTCATATTTAAGACCTGAGAGATGTTTTTGCCTTTGTACTCTACTTCCAGGGTGGGATCGTTGAATCTGGTGCCTTTGCAGGTTTCACAAGTGATATAGATGTCTCCCAAAAACTGCATCTCTATCTTTCTCTGACCATCTCCTTCGCAGGTTTCGCATCTACCACCTTTGACATTGAAACTGAATCTTCCCGGACCGTAACCGCGGTATCTAGCTTCCTGAGTATTGGAGAATAGTTGTCTGACTTGATCGAAGACCTTGGTGTATGTAGCAGGATTGCTCCTGGGAGTCTTTCCAATTGGGCTTTGGTCGATAAGAGAGACTCTTTTTACGACATCAGGAATAGTGATTGATTCAAAATTGACAGATTGCTTGCGGTGTAGTGGGTTGAGATTTTGTGCCAGGGACTCGTATAGAGTTTCTACCACAAGAGAGGACTTGCCGGAGCCAGACACTCCAGTCACAGCGATAAATTTGTTCAAGGGGAATTCTGCATCAATGTTTTTTAGGTTGTGATGAGTGCATCCAATAAGTCGGATTTTCCCTTGATTGTCACCTTCATATTTATGTTTTTTGGCGACGATATCCTTTTTTCCGGAAAGATACTGACCGGTTAGGCAGTCCGAGGTTGAGATTTCCCTTACCGATCCTTCAAAAGTAATTTCCCCTCCATGGAATCCTGCCCTAGGGCCAAACTCGACCAAGTGGTCGGCTGATTCTATCGTTTGACGGTCATGCTCTACCACCACCAAAGAATTTCCGAGGTTGACCAGATCCCTGAGAGTCTTGATCAATTTCTCGTTGTCTCTTTGGTGAAGTCCGATAGTGGGCTCGTCGAGTACATAAAGAACGCCGGTGAGTCGGCTACCTATTTGACTTGCCAAGCGGATACGTTGTAACTCTCCACCCGACAGAGTACCCGATTCGCGACCAAGGGTGAGATATTCAAGTCCTACAGAGGCCAAAAAGTTGGAGCGGTCCTGAATTTCTTTGGTGATGGGTTCGGAGATTTTGAGTTCGCTGGGAGTAAGTTTATTCGGAAGTGATTGAAAAAACTTAATCAATCTCTCTATTGACCAAGAAGTGATTTCGCTGATGGACTGGTTGTCTACATGTACGGCTAACACTTCCGGTTTGAGTCTGGCACCATTGCAGACAGGGCAGGTTTTTTTGATGAGATACTTTTCAACTTCTTCTTTGAATGAGTCGGAAGTGGATTCTTCGTATCTGCGCTCAAATTCTTTGGCCAGTCCTTCATACTGACTTTTCCAGGTAGTAGATTGCCCATGACGATTGATACCTTTTATGGAGAAGATTTTATTTCCTGCACCATGAATAAGGACATTTTTCTGAACTGGGGTAAGTAAAGAAAGTGGTTGGTTTCCTGGGAAATCGACCGACTCCATAACTGCGAGAATTAATTTGGCAAACCAAGTTCTGGTTTCAAACTGAGAGGCCAGTGGAATTATGGCTCCTTCCAAGAAACTTAAACTTGGAGAAATAATACTTTCGGTGTCCAGAACCATCTTGTTTCCTAGACCGGTACATTCCGGACATGCACCCTCGGGGGCATTGAAAGAAAAATATCGAGGTTGGATTTCGGGGATGGAAATATTGTCTACCGGACAGGCCAGTTTTTGAGAAAATAGGTGATCCTCCATTTCCTTGGGATCATCGGGAAAAGAAAGGGATGGGTCGGTGACTACACTGACGACTACTTCTCCTTCCGAGATTTTCATGGCTTGTTCAAGTGAGTCTATTAGTCTCTGCTTCTCGTACTCCACTCCCCCACCCACTTGACCAATCACGAGCTTGTCGATGACGGCCTCAATATGATGGCGGTTGTTTTTGAAAAGAGTCAATGTAGTTTGGGTAGAGAGAATTTTGCCGTCTACTCTGGCTTCGGCGACACCTTGTTTATAAAGGCTGGCGAGCAGATCTTTGAACTCTCCTTTTTGATTTTTGACTATCGGAGCCATTATCATCAAACGAACACCTTTTTGTTTGGTGTATTCCGGATGCAATGTGGCTAGTTCGATGACAGCTTTATATATCTGATTTATATCTTGAGGTTTGATTTCTCGGCCACACTTGGGACAGTGAGGGTGTCCGATACGAGCAAACAGAAGACGAAGATAGTCGTATATTTCGGTGACAGTGCCTACAGTGGAGCGAGGATTGTGACTCCCCTGCTTCTGGTCGATTAAAATGGCGGGGGAAAGACCTTCTATCTGGTCTACGTCCGGTTTGTCCATAACACCTAGGAACTGACGGGCATATGAGCTAAGAGACTCGACGTAGCGTCTTTGACCTTCCGCATAGATGGTGTCGTGAGCCATGGAGCTTTTGCCACTACCGGAGACACCGGTAAAGACGACCAGTTTATTTTTGGGAAGCACCAAATCAACATTTTTGAGATTGTGTTGTCGGGCTCCTCTAATGATTAAATGAGTTGTAGGTGAGACTTCGGGCATGACAATATATTTTACATCATTTGACCGACAAATACCCGAAGGAGAAATAAGTTAGAATCTATGCATGAATTGGACGAAGATATTGACTCAAGCAATTAAACTGGCAAACCGTGTGGGCATCTCTATTGAGGAAGCCAGACGGCGTAAATTTATGCAAGAATATCAAAGAAAACGACGAGCAAGAGGCTAATATTGTTGAGTATGCGGTTATCTTAGGTTGGGCTGTAATTTCTCAAGCCTTGTGATTCTTTTTTCGTGGTCTTTGACGATAAATGTCGTGTCGATTAATCCGTCTAGCTTGTTCTCTACGATTTTAAGTCTCATTTTAACTCCGCCCATGTCTGAGTCCAGTATTTCGACTGCTTTAGTCAGATTATCCAGTTTTTCGTCAACTACAGAAAACTTTTCGTCGATCATGTTGAATCTATCGTCTATTTTATTGAATCTTTCATCTATCTTGTTGAATCTGTTGTCGATATTTTCAAATTTCTTATCTATATTGTCAAACTTGGGAAAAACAACTTGTTCGAGAGCATCGGCAACGGCTTTGTAGACAACATCTTCAATTTTCTTAGTATCATCCAATCCGCTCATAATTCCAGTATAGCAAAAGTAAAGGTAGGAGAAATAAGCTAGAATCTATGCATGAATTGGACGAAGATATTGACTCAGGCGATCAAACTCGCAAACCGGGTGGGTATCTCTATCGAAGAAGCAAGACGACGTAAATTTGTGCAGGAACATCAGAACAAACGTAGGGCACGTAATTCTACCAAAACATAAGATACTTGTTTTATATGTTAACTTTATATATGGAAGTCAGTACAAATGAGCTAAAACAAATGACCAGGGCTGAGGTGGCTCCTGACTGGTATGAGGGATATAAGAAAAGAATTGTCGAAGGAGGAGTAGACCTATTGGATGAAATTAAGAAAGTATCCGAAATGAAACTAGAGGAAATAACTAAACACATGGGAGGGAAAATTGAAGAATTGCCCTATGTGGTGTTGAAAGAGTTATTTATAGAAGGGTCCGAAGATCAAAGAGTAGCTGATATATTGAGAAAAAAGAGAACTAATTATTTGAAACTTCATCCTGAAGAGCAAATTAGTCGAGGTGCCAGTGAGGGTGTCATTACTTATGATGGTAGATTTATCTCAAAAGAAGATTGGGACACAGCATCTGATTCAGAAAAAAGGGCGGTATTAGTGGGATCAACTTGCTTTCATTTTAACTCGGGTACGCCAGGAATGGATTCTAATCCAGAAGATAGGTGGTAATTATTGAAGTTTCTGGATAGTATCTCGGTAGCGGGCAGCGAGTTCGAAGTTCCAGTCGTTGGCGGCTCTGGTCATCATCTTTTTAAGTTTGGTGACAAGAGTCTTTTTCTTTTGGGGAGTGAGGGTTTCCGGATCGATGTCTTCTATTTCTGTCCAACCATGCTCCGATAATTCCTTTATCTTAGGTATTTGGTTTGAGTCAAGCTCGCGGTTGAGTAATCTTTCTCTTATGGGTTTACTGATGGATTGGGGAGTAATTCCGTGGGCGAGATTGTAATCAATTTGAGTTTGACGGCGCCTGGCTGTCTCATCCATGGCTATTTTCATTGAGTTGGAAATGCGATCCGCATAGAGGATGACCTGGCCACTAGCGTGGCGAGCTGCTCTACCCATGGTCTGGATGAGAGCTGTGGGAGTGCGCAGAAAACCTTCTTTGTCTGCATCGAGAATAGCTACCAGAGACACTTCAGGTAGATCCAACCCTTCACGGAGCAAATTGATACCCACCAGACAGTCAAAGTCCCCCATTCGCAAACCTTCGAGAATATCTGCCCGGTCTAGAGTTTTGACATCTGAGTGAAGATATTCCACCTTGAGACCATATTTTTCTTTGAAATGGTCGGTCAGGTCTTCAGCCATACGTTTGGTCATGGTGAGAACCAATGATCTCTCCCCTTTTTCTTTGCGTTTGAGGATTTCTTTGGTGAGATCATCTATTTGCCCCTTGGTCTCTCTGACAAATACTTCCGGATCCAAAAGCCCGGTGGGTCTTATGAGCTGTTCTGCTACTGTAGGGATGGGGGACGATTTTGAGAGTCCCAGTTCATGTTCGTTTGGTGTAGCTGAAGAGTACAATTTGATGGGAGTTCGGGATTGGAACTCGGAGTAGGTTAAGGGACGGTTGTCTCTGGCGCTTTCCAGCCGGAAGCCATAATTAATTAGATTTTCTTTTCTGGCTTGGTCGCCATTGTACATACCTCTTATCTGAGGAAGAGAGATATGGGACTCGTCGATGACGGTGAGAAAATTCTTTTTACCAAATTTTTTGGCGTTGTAGCTAAAATATTCCAGAAGAGAATAAGGTGCGTCACCCGGTTGACGTCCGTCAAAGTAGCGAGAATAGTTTTCGATACCGCTGACATAACCGACTTCTTCGAGCATGGAAAGATCGTAGTTTACCTTTTGCTCTATCCGGTGAGCTTCCAATATTTTTCCGGCTGATTTCAGTTCCATTATTCTTTTGGCTAGATCCGATTTGATTCGAGCGAGTGACTCTTGTTGATTTTGAGGATTGGTGATGAATAATTTGGCCGGGTTGATGGTGATTCTGCCTGATCTGTCCAGGTCGGGATCTTCGATCTTGGTGAAGTTGTATGGGTCGAGTATGGTGACATCTTTTAGAACTGCATCATCAAAGACAAATGAAATAACTTTGTCCATGTATGAGGGGAATAGCTGGATGGTTTGTCCTATGGCACGGAAATATCCTCTGGTGAGTTCTGCGCCGGTTCTTTGATATTGCAGGTCGGTTAGACGACGGATGACTGTTTCTCTGGAGATGACTTGTCCTTTGGTAAGGGCGAGAATGAATTCTTCCTGAGCCGCAGGAGAACCGATGTTGTAGATACATGAGACTGAGGCGATGACGATAGAGTCGGGGCGGGAAAGTAAATTGGCGGTAGTGGTCAGTCTGAGCTTATCAATTTCAGGATTGATGTCGGCTTCTTTCTCTATATATGTATCGGTTTGAGGGATGTACGCTTCTGGTTGGTAATAGTCGTAGTAACTAACAAAATAACTGACGGCATTATCGGGGAAAAAATCGCGAAATTCTTGGTAGAGCTGGCTGGCGAGGGTCTTGTTGTGACAGACAATCAGAGTAGGTAGCTGTGTTTTCTCGATAATTTTGGCTATGGTAAATGTCTTGCCACTACCGGTAACTCCCAGAAGAGTTTGATGGGGATTCTGCTGGTTTATGGCGTTGGAAAGTTTTTCTATAGCCGTAGGCTGATCGCCTGTGGGCACGAAGTCGGCTTTAATTTTGAAATCCATGAGTTCTATTTTACCGCCTAACTGGCTCCGCCGCCTCCACCACCACCACCACCACCACCTCCGCCCCCCGAAAATCCACCTGAAGATCCAGATCCGGAAGCGCCGTATGAAGAGCTAATCGAGGAGAGTCCGCTGCCGATACTTTCTAGGTTGAAGTTACCATTACTTGAGAGTGCTGCTGCATAAAGATACGAAGATTGGGCAGCTTGGGTAAATTTGATAGGAAGCTGTGAGAGAGCTTTGAGTGAAATACCCAGGGCGGCACCATAGACAAGGTATTTTTCCCAAATGATGACTGAATCCAGTGGATAGTTTTTGGTGACCGAGTAATCCTTGAGGTATTTTTTGAAGGCGATCCAGCTCGCGGCTTCTTGATTGCCCTTTGGTGTTTTTTTATCCATAGTGGCGTAAATCGAGCCTAGGGTAATCAGGAAAATGAAATTGAGAGCAAAGATACCTGCAGTCAGCAAACCGGAACCACCTCCAAAGATACCTGTCCAAGTGATTAAAAAGCTGACAAGAAAAGCGATAATAATCTCCGTAATTATTTTTGAGCGGATTTGATTACTTTCCAGACTGAGGTAGTTGTCTTTGATGAGTTTTTCCTTGACTGTTTCCTGTAAGGTTTTCCAGCGGGTAATCCTGCCGGTGTCATTTCTACCTTTTGCTGTAATTTCTGTCTTAGTGATTACTGACTGTTTGTCCAAATACAGAAGGTGAATGACTTGATCTTCGATCTCTGTTAATTTGGGGTTGTCTACTATTTCAAAGACTATCTCGGGCTCCTGGGAGAAGATGCCAAGTACAGGTGACCTGTCTTTTTGGGTGATTTTGACTATTTTTTTGCGGCAAAGATTGAGAAGTGTGGCAGTGATTGAATTTTTATCGGGAGAAAAATTGTGTGAAAGAAGAGCTTCTACCATAGCCGGTTCAAGATCTGTGGGTGGTTCATGGAGACTACCTGATAGATTAACTTCTGGGAGTTTTTCTTCTCTACCCATTTTGAGCCAAATTTTAAACCAATGAATAAATCGATAGAGATAAATAAGACTTAGGGCTAAAAGAGTGACAAGACCGGCTATCGATTTTGTCTGGCTTGATTTTTCTTTCTCTATGGTTTGATTGATAAAATTGGCTTCTTCATCTCTGATGGCTTGGAGTCGGACTTGAGGAATTATAGGCATTCCGGTCAGAGTCGGAAAAACAATCCTACCTTCCATAAAAGTATTCGCCGGGAGATAGTCGGTAAGAAACTCGATATCGGTGGAGTTTATTATGGAAACATTTCCCTCGACAGGTCCATGTCCCCAAGCCTGAAGATGATCGTCGGGGGCGGGAAAGGGTAACCGTACGTAAGCTCTTGCCTGTTGTGTGGGCACTGACCAGCCATCGCCAATAAATTGCCAGTAAAACTCGGCGGTGTCCGAGTAGTTGTGAACGGCGTCCAAAATTTTGTAACGAATTGTAAAGTTTTTATTTTCGTCGTCAGCGGAGTACTTCCACTTGACGACAATTTTATTACCTTCATCAGTGACGGAATATGTCCCAGGAGTAAGGTTGGTACTTTTGATGTAGGCTTTGTCATCTTCCGAGAGAACAACTGACTGCAAATCAATTTTGTTTTTATCTGTATATATATTCCAGTCGGCGTTTTCAAAATGGCCGTCAAATGAATAGATACGAGTCTCACTGACATCTGCGGTACCATCTGGAATAATTTGAATATCAATGTCGGCGGAGTCTATGGTGAAGCTTTTGGCTGCTGTATGAGAGGGGGACAGTAATCCAACCAGAAACACAAAGACCAAAGCAAATATTCTCGTCATATCTTTATATTAATACAGTAGAAGCTAAAAAAACTCCCGCCGATGGGCGGGAGAGATATTTTTAGCTTAGTTCGATAAACAAACCTTGTTTCCAAAATTCGGAAACGTACTCAATTAGGTCGACGGCTGTTTGCGGATTCCAGTGAAATACTTGGGGCGGCTGATCCGGATACTCGACAAAGTAGTAAAGGGCTGCCACTACCGGATCTGAAGGTGTTTGCAATTCAAGTGAGACGATGATCCTGTCTGCGGCCGGCGGATTGACCACAATGCGGTAGTCGAGATATGAGTAGGTGACGCTTTTGGCTTCTGAATTAGTCAAGGCTGGTGTCATCAGGCTGGGCACCCAAACATTGGTGGTGAAATCCAGGACCGCTTGCTCAAGCCAATAGATCGTTTCTTTTTCCATGAGCCTCCTCTTGGTTTGTATAAGGTACGTGTCGGTATATTTTACCCTGAACCTTTGGGTTTTTGTTGTTGACTTTTGGGTAATATTTGGTAATAATGAATTTATGGCCGTAACTCTATACAAAAGACAAAGACAAATTGTTGAATTTATTTCTCAGTTTATTCAGAAAAATGGCTATTCCCCTACTCTTCAAGAAATTGCCCAAGCCATAGGAGTATCTTCTTTAGCCACCATTCATGAGCATCTTCAGGCACTGGAACGTAAAGGAATTATCAAAAAATACGATGGTGCGATCAGAGGTATTGAGATTATTGACAGACCCACTTCAGAGACCAGCTCCATTGAATTACCCATACTAGGATTCATCGCTGCCGGTAGACCAATTGAGCCCATTACCGACCCCAATGCATCCATAAAAGTAGCTTCGTCTATGGTGTCGGGCAAAAAACGTGCTTTTGTACTTCAGGTAAAGGGTGATTCGATGATCGAAGAAGGTATTTTTGACAAGGATTATGTGATTATCGAAGAATGCGATGCTACTCAGGTGAAAGATGGAGATATTGTAGTCGCCCTGTTGGAAAGTGGTCTGGCTACTTTGAAGAGATTTTTCAAAGAAAGAACCAGGGTCCGATTGGAACCGGCAAATTCTTCAATGTCCCCTATTTTTGCCATCAATGTAAAGGTACAAGGTAAGTGTGTGGGTGTGATAAGGAGATTTTGATAAGGTTTACAATATATCCATATGAAATTGAGTATTGTGGGTTTGCCTATCGGAAATATTGAGGATATCAGCATGAGAGCGATTCGGACTATTCAGGAGGCTAGTTATATTGTTTGTGAGGATACTCGCGTTTTCAATAGCCTATGGATGAAGCTAATACAGCTTGGTCACGCCACAAAATTGTCGGCCACACTTAGATTCATTAATGATTTCAACGAAGAAAGAGTTATTATAAGAATACTAAACGAGATGAATTCTCTCGAATCGGCGGTATTGGTAAGTGATGCTGGCATGCCTCTTATTTCCGACCCAGGGTACAAGCTGGTAAAAAATGGTTTGGAGATGGGTTGGGACGTAAAGGTGATACCAGGACCAACGGCAGAGAGCGCCGCCTTGGCTATCTCAGGACTTCCGACAGACAAATATATATTTTTGGGTTTCTTGCCAAAAAAACCGGGGAAGAAACATGAGTTACTGGAGTCGCTCAAAGCCACTCAGGAAATCATTAAGTGCTCGGGTGTTATATATGAATCTCCTGCGAGATTAATGAAACTTTTGACAGAGATACAGATAGTTTTTGGGGACGATACGCCGATTTTTGTAGGATTTGATCTGACCAAACAATCGGAGAGAGTCTACAGAGGAAGTGTTGGAACAATTATTGAGAGTTTGAGTAAAGAGAAAATGAAGGGTGAGATTACTCTGATTATCGGACGATGAGATTGTTACCGGTCATTTCTTGAGGTTGGGGTATCTGAAGGAGATTTAATATGGTGGGAGCAATATCACCGAGTTTGCCATTGGCCAGTTTGAATTGGTGGTCGTCGGGGTGATAGACAATAAAAGGAACAGGACTAGTAGAGTGCTCAGTGTTGATTTTGCCTGTAACGATATCGAGTAATTCCTCGGCATTGCCATGATCCGCAGTAATAATAAGATAGCTCTTTGTTTCTTTGGCCAAATTTACCAACTTGCCAAGTGCATTATCCGAGGCGATGATTGCCTGGATGGATTTGTCGAGTTTGCCCGTGTGAGCTACCATATCGGGACAGGCAATATTTATCACAGCCAAACTAAAACCGTCTCCTTTAAAATTTTCTACAAATTGGTCTGTTAGCGCCACACTAGACATGTCCGGTTTGAGATCGTAAGTGGCAATTTTGGGAGACGGGACAAATAAATGAGATTCTCCGGGAAATGGAACTTCCGACTGACCATTGAAATAATAAGTAACCATGGCAATTTTTTCCGTTTCGGCGGCTCTGAGCTGATTTAAATTGAGTGCAGAGACGATTTCTCCAAGCGTATGAGTGACAGTAGTAGTGGAAAAGAGAATGGGGTTATCAAAATCATTGCGATACCTGGTCATAGTGACAAATCTGAGATTGGGTATGCTGGATCGCAAAACCATTTCCGTAATCTGCCGAGGTCTGTCTGTGCGGAAGTTGAAAAATACGACAGCATCTCCTGCCCTGATACGAGAGTTGATAGGATCGTCCCCCAAAGCTGTGGGGGCAATGAATTCGTCGGTAATACCTTGGTCGTAATTTGATTGGATGAAGTTTCCCGGAGTGATTGGATTTACCGGACCTTTTCCCATGAGACAGTCATATGCTTTGGTGGTGCGATCAAGACGCTGGTCCCTGTCCATGGCGTAATACCTGCCCAAAATACTGGATATTTTTCCAACACCGTATTTTGAGATTTCTTTTTCTACATTTAATATCTGCAACAAACCATTGTCTGGAGGACTGTCTCTGCCGTCGGTAATGAGATGCAAATATACATTGGTGATATTGTGCCGACTGGCAAAAAGTAGAAGAGCATAGAGATGTTCGTTGTAGGAATGAACACCGGAGTTGCCAATCATGCCGACAAGATGAAGTCGGGATTGAAATGATTGAATATGTTTGACTGTGTTCAGGAGTTCTTTGTTGGTAAAGAAACTACCATCGGCAATGCTCATATTTATGATGGCTAAGTCTTGGAAGACGATCCTTCCGGCACCAATATTCAGGTGACCGGTTTCCGAATTACCATCTTGATTTTCCGGTAGACCCACAGAAGGGCCTGAGGCCTCCAGTTGTGAGTTAGGATAGTTTTGAGATAGATAAGTGAAGGTAGGTGGATTGGCCTGGGTGATGGCGTTTCCTAGTCCGTCCGGGGCAATACCCCAACCGTCCAGGATACAAAGGATCACCTTTTTATCCGACATTTTTGCTTTTAAGGTATTCTTCTATGAAAAGCAGTCGGTTGTATTTACTGACTCTCTCTCCCCTACCGGGAGCGCCAAATTTGACGAAATCAGCTCCTAGCCCGACAGCAAAATCAGCCAGAAAATCCTCGTCGGTATCGCCGGATCGATGGGAAACAATAGTGTTATAGCCGTTTCTCTTAGCCATTTTGATGACTGCCACCGCCTCCGATATAGTACCAATCTGGTTGGGCTTTACCAGGACAGAATTGCAGGCATTTTTCTCTATTGCAGTTTTTAGACGATTTGGGTTGGTGACCAAAAGATCGTCCCCGACTAACATGATTTGTTTTCCCAATTCTGAATTGAGATAGATCCAGTCGTCCCAAGCGTCTTGATCGAGAGGGTCTTCGATGGACAATAGGTTGTATTTTTTATTAAGATCAATGATAAAGTCGGCCATCTCTTTTCCTGAAAGATTATTTTTGACATCTGAAATTTTATACTTACCGTTTTTGAAGAGTTCAGAGGCTGCGACATCCAACCCGATAAAAACGTCTTCGTTTAATTTGTAAGGAGAGGACTCGATTGTCTCCACCAGAAGTTCGATAGCATCAGTATTGCTAAAAAGATTGGGAGCAAAACCACCTTCGTCACCGATAGAGTGAATGGCCTTTTTGTCTATTAGGATCTGTTTAAGGGCGTGGTAAAGCTCAACCCCGATAGAGAGCGCCTCTGAATATGGTTTTCTCGAG
>Ga0172379_10001830_pt1 | contig 40564 bp, 31 predicted proteins | sample GrowelOW334metaG_FD_119756 | JGI IMG/M metagenome (GOLD analysis project Ga0172379, IMG submission 119756) | Groundwater microbial communities from an aquifer near a municipal landfill in Southern Ontario, Canada - Groundwater well OW334 metaG | ecosystem: Environmental > Aquatic > Deep... | reverse complement strand
GACAATTACATTTAGGACAACTTTTTCTCATACAAACAAAAAAGGTGGATAAAATACTTAAAAAAGCCAGTAAATAACTGACTTTTTTAAGTATACCACCCACCAATTATATTACCAGTCTCAGTCGTAGCGATCAAAAAAAACAAAACGGCTCGCGCCTTCGCCCGAGCCGTATTTTTATTTTCAAAAAAATTATTTTTGAATCAAACTGCTCACTTCAGCTACTTTTTCGTTCATCACTGTCTTGGTCGACGCTTCGAGATTCAGACGCAAAACCGGCTCGGTATTACTCGATCGCACACTAAACCAGCCCCAATCAAAGCCCATCCACAATCCATCCAAATGCGAAATTTCGCTTGAATACTTTTTGTATTCATCCTCGATTCGCGCCATCACTACGGATGCATTTTGAACTTTGAAATTCATTTCTCCCGAATGCCAGTATTTTTTTAAAGGCGCAGTCAGCTCGCTCATAGTTTTATTTTCCTTGATCAAAAGTCGGGCGAAATACAATAGAGCCAACTCCGGCGACTCGATATTATACATATCGCCAAAATACAAATGAAGCGATAACTCACTGCCATACGCCGCCCCGCTCGCGCGCATTTGTTTTTTCACCAGCGCGTGGCCGACCTCGGATTTGGCCACCTGGCCACCCGCTTTCACCCAGACTTCGGGCACGATTTTACTGGATCGAAGATCATAGAGCATGAGAGCGCCCGGATGATGCTTTAAAACTTCAAGCCCGACGAGAGCGCCCACAAACGAAGCCTCCACCACTTCACCTTTTTCATCGACCAGTCCGATACGATCGCCATCGCCATCAAGCGCCAGGCCAAAATCCGCGCCCACTTCGAGCACTTTGGCTTGTAACACTTGGAGAGTTTCGGTTTTAAGCGGATTGGCCTCGTGATTGGGAAAACTGCCATCCGGTTCCAAAAACAAATACTCGACTTGAAACGGAGTCTTGGCCACGAGCGCCGGCATCGTGGCTTTGGCCATGCCATTACCGGCATCAATCACTATTTTAAGCGGTTTCAAATCCCGTGGTGACACCAAAGAAAAAACTCTTTCCAAATAGCTCGGTAGCGGATCGAATGCGGATGTTTGCCCGATATTTTCTCCGGTCGGCGCGTCGTTGTTTAAATATTTTTCCGTCAAAGCGCGCAATTCATCCATACCGCTATTTTTCCCGACCGGCACACCGCCCGAGAGCGTAATTTTAAACCCATTATACTCGGCCGGATTGTGAGACGCGGTCACCATCACCCCGCCGGCAAAACGATCGAAATTAGCCACGCAAAAATTAAATAACGGTGTCGTGCAAAGACCCACATCCACGATATCCACCCCCGACTCGCGGACACCCCGCGCGAGCGCCTCGGCCAATTTAGGACTATTCGGACGCATATCTCGGCCAATGGCGATTTCTCGTCCAATGAGCTTGATATTTTTTGATCGCAAAAATTCAACCAGGGCTCGCCCCAAAGCGCGCGCCAATTCCGGAGACAGCTCCTCGTTTAGCCCGCGAATATCATAGGCTTTGAATATATGACTGGGAAACATAATTATTAAAAATGTCGCTTGAATTAAACATGGTTTTAGTATACAATACCCGGGTGAAAATCACAAATCCTAAATTATAAATTCCAAATAAGCACCAAAAATCAAATCCCAATATCCAAATCGGTTTGAAATTTGTGATTTGATATTTATTTGGAATTTGAGATTTCGAATTTGATATTTATAATTTTTGTTATGGATCTCCTTTCTCGCTTTTCGACCCACCTCAAAGAAGTGATCGCGCGCGCCATCGCGCTTTCGACCGAGCTCAAAAACCCCACGGTCGAACCGATCCATCTTTTTTTCGCGCTCCAAAACCAAAAAGGGTCGGTGGCCGCCGAAATTATCGGCCGATTTAAAATCGACGCCAAGATTATCGAGCAGGTGATTTTGAGCTTGCCGATCGCTCGCCATGCTCCGGGCGCGCTTCCTCGTCCCGTGGCCGAAAAAACCATTACCCCCCTGTCCGAAAATTCGCGACTCGTGCTCGAAAAATCTCTGCATGTGGCGCAAAAAAATACTCATAATTATCTCGGCACCGAGCACTTACTCGCCGCTTTGCTCACGATTGATGATCCCAAAATTTTAGAACTTTTGAAAATTTCCGGCGTCAAAATCGCGGATTTGGAAAAACAAATAAGTATTGTTTTAAATAATGCCACCCAATTTCCCCATATCGACGATGTGGCCGACACCCTGGAGCGCATCGGCGAACGCCTGGACAGTGGCCCCATTTCCGCGGCGATCGCGCCCAAAAATTCGATTAAAAAACCCACACCGGCCGGCGCCAAATCAGGGCCTCCCACCCCCGGTATCTCCGCCTCGGCCGACAAAAACAGCGCGCTCAATTTTTTCGCGATCAATCTCACCGACCCGGCTACGCAAAAAAACATCGACCCGGTGGTGGGACGCGAAACCGAGATCGAACGCCTGATCCAGATCCTTTGCCGGCGCACCAAAAATAACCCCGTGCTTCTCGGCGACCCGGGCGTGGGCAAAACCGCCATTGTCGAAGGGCTCGGCAAAAAAATCATCGACGGTGATGTGCCCGACCTACTCCTAAACAAAAAAATCTACGCGCTCGATATGGGCCTCCTCATCGCCGGCACGATTTACCGCGGTGAATTTGAGTCGCGTCTCAAAGAAGTGATCGATGATGTCACCGACGACCCCAATATTATTTTGTTTATCGACGAGATCCACAATATCGTCGGCGCCGGCTCCAATCAAGGCGCGATGGACGCGGCCAATCTGCTCAAGCCGGCTCTCGCGCGCGGATTTTTGCGCTGTATCGGCTCGACCACTCCGCCGGAATTCAAGAAATACATCGAAAATGACTCGGCGCTCGAACGCCGTTTCCAGCCCATCATGGTCAAAGAACCATCGAGCGAAGACTCGATCAAAATTTTGGCCGGCGTGAAAAAAAATTACGAGCGCTATCACAATGTCATCATCACCGACGACGCTGTCAAAGCGGCCGTCGAGTTATCCGTGCGCTATTTACCCAGTAAATTTTTGCCGGACAAAGCGATCGATCTCCTCGACGAGACCGCCTCGGCCAAACGCCTGACCGCCAAAACCGCGCCCTGGGAAAACAAATTGCAACGACTGGAAAAACAATTGGAAAAAGTCATCATCGCCAAAGAAGCGGCCGCCGGAGCGGATAAATTTGACGAAGCGGTCAAACTGAAAAAAATAGAAAATGAAACACGCGTGGAAATCGAAAAAACAACGACCGACGCCAAAACCAAAAAAATAAAATCGGCCGGCACCATCACCGGCACCGATGTCGCCCATCAACTCGCGAAAATCACCGGCAACGAACCGGCGCAAATCCTCCAGACCGACAAAGATCGCTGGAGCAAAATCGAAACAAAAATAAAAACTCAAATCATCGGTCAAGATGAGGCGATCGCGACTACGATGAAGATCATCCGCCAGGGACAGCTCGGACTACGGAGTACCGATCGTCCGCTCGCGTCGCTCATGTTCGTGGGGCCGGCCGGCGTGGGCAAAACCGCGCTCGCGAAGGCCATCGCCGAGGCGCTTTACCCGGGGCAAGACGCGCTCGTGCGTCTCGACATGAGTGAATACAACGAGCAACACAGCACCTCCAAATTGCTCGGTTCTCCAGCCGGTTACATTGGCTTCAAAGAGCCTAATCGTTTTATCGATAAAATCAAGCTCAATCCGTATTGCGTCATTTTACTCGACGAAATCGACAAAGCGCATCGCGATGTGGTCAAACTTCTCCTGCAAATGCTCGAAAGCGGGCAAATCACCGATGCTTCGGGCAAGCAAATTTCTCTAAGACATGGTATAATAATACTGACCACCGGACTGGGGGCCGACGCCGGCAAAAAAGGCGTTATTGGTTTTGGCGCGGGCGCTGACAAAAATCACGAGATCGTGCGCGACGCGCTCAAGGCGCATTTCTCGGCCGAGCTCATCGACCGCCTCGACGCGATCGAATATTTCAACGAGTTGACCAAACCCAATCTCGCCCAAATCGCTGAACTGGAAATCGCCCGCCTCAATGAAAGGCTCATGGAATACCACACTGCTATCCGACCGACCGCGACCGCACTCGAGGCGATCATCGCGCGCTTGTCATCGGCCTCGGGCGCGCGCGACTTGCGCCGACTGATCCAAAATCAGGTCGAGGCGCTCATGGCGGAAATACTAATCGGCGCGAAAGTAAAAAAAGAATACGAATTGACGCTGGAAAAAGAAAATTTGATTGTGAAATAAACTTTTTGCTTTGTCGCCATGTTTAAGCCGAACAGATGTTAGTTTTCTGGCGCCAAAACTCGGCTACGCTCGGCTAAGTCGCAAAGGACACGCCGAGCTTGCTCTCAAACAGTTGGCGCTGGCGAAAACCAACATCTGTTCGGCTTAAACTGAAATAAACAATCATTTATGCCCGAAGATGATAAGGATAATAAAAAACCCCAAGGCAAACCGGAAGAGGTGGAAAAAGTCACTCCGGAAGTGGGAAGCGACACTCCCGCATCCGCGGAAATAAAAGCCGGTGAATCTTTTGGGTCAAATAGCCATGATGATTTTTTAAAAATTGATTCGGTTTCGGGTGATGGAGTAAAAAAAGTCAGCGATGATGCTTTTTCCTTGGACAAAACTGCAGAGTTTGATCTGGGGATGGATAAATTAAGCCCCAAAGAACAACACAATGCCGCGGGCCAGGTCGCATCCGCTCAACACCAAAAAAGAAACGCGGGTGCTCCTATGCCCAACTCCGGCCAAGCAATCGGATCACCGACCGGATTTGGACCGGAACAATCCGGCGAACCCAGCGCCAATCCCGACGCCTTTAATCCGCCCGAATCCGCACCACTGACACCAGGCGAAAACGATGCACAAAAAAAACCAACCACTGATAGAAACGATAATCCCGAATCTTCTGACGGACAACCACCGGCTGACCCGACACCAGGCCAACCCCCGACCGGCGGAGAGCCAGGCACTGCCACTGGCCAAGACCAGCAACAACAAGCCGCTACCGATATGCGCGCGTCCCAGCAACAAGCCCGCCTCGATCAACTCCAAGATAAATCGCAAGGATTAAATAAAGACGCGGACGAAATGCTCAACGCGCCGGAAGTATCATTGGTGGTGCGCCGATTACTCCCAAAATTGCATGGTGAAATCAATGAAGTTTATAATGATATTAAAGGGGTAAAAGAAAAAGATCGCGGACCGATTTTGCGTCAATCTCTTAAAAAAATATCACAATTGCGCTCCAAAATTTCTCGACTGATCATCTGGGGTGGCATTCTTGAAGGAATGATCAAATGGCTATTACACTTGTCGGCGATTTGGCATTTTATTATTACCATTCCGATGTGGATACTGCTTATCCCCGCTTATATTGCGTATGGTTTGACTTTTGGAAAACTAAAAATGGCTTTGAGTACTATCATGAACGGTCTCGACGGCACTATCAAAAAACTTAAAACGCAAATCAATCGCGATATCATAAAACAACAACAGCGCGCGCAGGCCGCCGCTGAACAATAATGCCAATCAGTGTCATCCCCGCGTAGGCGGAGATCCAGTGACTGGATTCCCACTTTCGTGGGAATGACAATTTTTAAACATAATATATGCCGCCACTTCTCAAAAAAATTTTACTGATTATTTTACTACTCGTGGTCGCGGGCCTCATCGCTTACGCGCTCTATTATTTTTTCCAAAAAACCACCGGCGGATTTGGCCCGAGGGTTGCTGTCCAACCCGGCGCGACTACATCCGGTCAATTCCCCACCGCGGGTGAGCGACCGGCCACCACGACCACGGGTCCGGACGGCGCGACTCAACTCCCCGTGGCCGGCAATATTCCGGGTGTGGCGCCGGGATATTACCGACCGGAACCGGTGACCAAAATTGTTTCCGACTACGCTTCATTTAGCTCGGTCGCCAAAGATAGCGGTCTGCGCTATTACAACGCCTCGGACGGCAAATTTTATCGCCGATCAGCCGATGGCAGTATCGATAAACTTTCCGACCAAACATTTTACGATGTCTCCAAAGTGACCTGGGGCAACACCACTAATCAGGCAGTGCTTGAATATCCCGATTTCAGTAAAATTCTTTATGATTTTGACAAAGAAAAACAAATTACCGTTCCCAAGCATTGGGAAGAATTTTCTTTTTCTCCGACCGACGATCAAATCGCGGCCAAAAGCATTGGTGTGGCCGTGGAAAATCGCTGGCTCGTGACCATGGATACCGACGGCTCGCACACCAAAATCGTCGAGCCGATGGGGCTCAATGGCGACAAAGTGACCGTGGACTGGTCGCCCAGCCGACAGACTGTAGCTTTTTCTCAAACCGCCGACCCGATCTCCGGCTCTCAACGCCGAATGATTTTGTTGGTGGGTTTAAATCACGAAAATTTCCGAGGATTGGTCACCGAAGGTTGGGGATTTGAAGAACAATGGTCCCCGTCCGGAAAAAGATTATTGTATAGCGTTTGGAGCGATCGCAGTGATCTCAAGCCGCAACTCTGGATCACCAACGCCTACGGCGACGACATCAACACCGGCCGTCAAGATCTCAAAGTCAACACTTGGTCCAAAAATTGCGCGTTCGCGAGCGAACAGATTTTGTATTGCGCGGTGCCGCGCGACCTGGTAAAAGGCGCCGGCCTCATGCCCGAGATCGCGGCCGATAGCCTCTATGACATGGTCAAGATCGACACCAACACCGGCCTCAAGACCGACATCCCCCTCGGTGGCGACTACAATATCAACTCGATCGACTACGACAGCGCTAATAATAAAATCATTTTTACCGACAAAAATCAAAGCGGGGTGTTTCAAGTTAATTTATAAATTTGATTTACAATCAACTGTCATTCTGAGCGCAGCGAAGAATCTTTATCCGAACCGTAGATCCCTCGCTTTGCTCAGGATGACAAAATAAATATGTCGCACCATAAAAAATTTATCGTGGTTTTGATCGCGCTCATCGCCGTCATCGGCTATTTGGTTTTTTTACAAATCCAAAAAATGCGCGGGATCGTGAATACTTACGCCGAAACTCCGATCGTCAGCACCGTGGCCACCTACATCCCGATCGCGATCGGCGACCCGTCGCTTGGTAATCCCGGAGCGGCGCTTTGGATAGTCGAGTTTAGCGATCTCGGTTGCGCGCGCTGTCATGAGGCGCACTATGCCATCACCAAATTTATCAAAAACAATCCGGAAAAAGCGCGTCTGATCTGGAAAGACGCGCCGGTGACATCGTTTGTGTCGATGGGAAATTTGTCGGCTCATATCGCCGCCGATTGCGCCCACGAGCAGGGACAATTTTGGAAATTTGTCGAGCTGACAATGGGCAAAAAAAATAATTTGACCGAAGCCGGACTCGTCAAAACCGCTACCGCGCTCAAGATGGATATGGACAAGTGGAATACTTGCCGAGCATCGGACGCGGCCAAAACCAAAGTGATCGAATCAATGGCCTTGGCCAAAGCGATCGGTGTCTCGGATCTGCCGGGGATTTTTGTGAATAATAAAAAAATAAATTTGACGAGCGATATCAACATCGAGGAGCTCCTCAATAAATTATCTACTAAACCAGAGTAGTATGGGGAATAATTGGAGAAAAAATTTGTTGATTGAAATTATCGGTTTGGCGATGATCGCCATCTTGGTACCGCAATTTTGTTTGGGTGAGGATCAGTGGGCGCTCCAAGATAGGGCGGAGGAGCGAGGTCGCCAAGCGGCTTCTTGCGCCACTCTCAAATGCGAAGATCAGAATGCCACCTGCAGTCAAACCACCAATGACAATGGCCACTATTATTGCGTACCCAAAACGACCGAGCAACCTAAAACAACCAAAGAAATCGAAGAGTTGATCCCACCCAAAAACTCCATCCACATCCCCTATCTCAAATATACCACGATCGACCCCAAGACCGCGCTTGATGATCAAGGTTATTTATATCTCCCCTGGATCGGAAATTTTTTATCCGCCGCATACAAAACCGGTATCGCGGTCGGCAGTCTTGTCGCCGTCGTAATGATCATTCTCGAAGGCATCCGCATCGTCACCTCGGGCGGCGGTGAAGGCAAAAACGAAGGCATAAAAAACATCGGCCGCATCGGCGCGGGATTGGTTATTTTGTGGGGATCATTTTTGATACTCAATACCATCAATCCGAAATTGGTTTCGTTTAACGCGCTTAGGATCAAAAATATCCCCACCATGGATGTGCCGGTTTTCATGCTCACTGACGATTCTATTTCACCCGGCTCTTCTCATGATATCTCCGAAGGCAGTAAAACCGTCAGTGGCAAGTTGGTGCCGTACTTCAACCAAACTGACCCGGCTTGGAAATCGTGCTCTCCGGCAGGTGATATTCAACGCGCTGGTTGTGGTATCACATCGATTGCCATGGTGCTCAAATACTACGGCCAAAATGTCGACCCTTGCTCGCTTTATCGAAACAATAACAACAAAGTGATAGTATCAATGGATAAATATGTTACCGGGAATATTGATTACGCCCCGATCAAATTTGATGTTAATGTGATCAATACTATCAATCGTTGTTTGGACGCAAATATTCCGGTAATTATTTACACCACCGCCGCTCCATTTACAAAGCGTTTTCATTTCATGGTGATCACCGGTCGAGAAGGTGAAACCTATAACATCAATAACCCCAGTGGCAGTCAAAAAACCATGACGCGCGAACAAATGCTTTCTCCCGGAAGCCAAATGGCCTGTAAAGATATTCAACCGACGCGTGATTGTGGCGACTATAAGACCAAACCATTTCCCGATTATCGTATTCTTTATAATAAAAACGAATACAACGCCGATTGCACGAAAAAATAATGAAAGTTATGCCCAAACCCACCACCCTATTCGTCTGCTCCAATTGCGGCCCCGCCATCAAGGCGGGGTAAACGCCCAATATGACAAAAAATGTTATTTATTTCAACTGTTCCAATTGCGGAGCCCAATTTACTAAATGGATCGGGCGTTGTTTGGAATGCAGTAAGTGGGGAACCATTGAAAAATCTCAAATTCAAAATAACAAATTACAAATAAATTCCAAATTCCAAAATTCAAACGAATACGCGCCAGCGAAGACGGAGTCACTCGCTGAAATAAAATCCAGCGCGACCGCGCGCGTGAAAACCAATATCGGCGAGCTCGATCGCGTGCTCGGTGGCGGGCTCGTGCCCGGCAGTGTGGTGCTTCTCGGCGGTGAGCCGGGCATCGGCAAATCCACCTTGGCGCTCCAGCTCGCGACCGCCTTCCCCCATTGCCTCTATCTCTCGGGCGAAGAATCAACCACCCAAATCAAACTGCGCGCCGATAGACTGCAAATCAAGTCGGCCAATTTGCATCTCGGCAATGAAACCAATGTCGAAACCATCACCGCCACTATCGTCAGTCAAAAACCGGCGCTCACGATCGTGGACTCGATCCAGACTCTCTCTTCAAGCGACGCTGAAAGCGATGCCGGCTCGTCCAATCAGATCCGCGCCTCGGCCGTCAAACTTTTGCAATGCGCCAAAGCGACCGGCTCACCGGTGATCATCATCGGTCAAGTAACCAAAGACGGCGGTGTGGCCGGACCCAAGACTCTCGAGCATCTCGTGGATACGGTTTTGTATCTCGAGGGCGACCGCTTTCACAATTTTCGCATTTTGCGCGCGGTAAAAAATCGCTTTGGCTCGACCGACGAAGTCGGGATTTTCGCGATGGAAGAACATGGCCTCGTGGAAGTAAAAAATCCGTCGCAGGCGCTCCTCGCCGAACGCCCGATGAATGTCCCGGGCTCGGCCGTCACCTGCCTCATGGAAGGCACGCGCCCGCTACTGGTCGAAGTGCAGGCGCTCATCACCAAAACCAATTTTGGCTATCCGGTGCGTCGCGCCTCGGGGTTTGATCTCAATCGCCTCCAAGTTATGATTGGCGTTTTGACCAAGCGCGCCGGGCTACCGCTCGATGGCTATGATGTTTTTCTCAATGTTGTCGGCGGGATCACCGCTGATGAGCCGGCCGCCGACCTCGCGGTGATGCTCGCGCTCGCGTCCGGATTTAAAAACAAAGAGCTCCCTCGCAATCTCTGCGCTTTTGGCGAAGTGGGTCTCGGCGGCGAAGTGCGCAGCGTGCCGCAAATCAAAAAACGCTTGGAAGAAATAAAAAAACTCGGCTTTGAATACGCGGTCGCGCCTCATACTGCCGAGCCGCTCAAAATCGCCGGGTTGAAAATCGTGCAATTGAAAAATGTGAAGGATCTGGTGGAACAGGTGGTGAAATAAAAAATGCAACAAAATTTATTTAATTACTAATCATATGACAATAGATCGACACACCCCATCACCGAACGAATTGGCATCAAAACACGAAATCGAGCAATCAGAAACAGCTAAACCGTTGAGTGCGCACGAAGCAAGCCAAAATTTACCGGAGATCACCGGCGAATTTCCGTTATTATCCGCTGACATCGCGCCTAGAAACGAGACACCGGCTGAGCGCGACGAGCGCCTAACGATAGAAATGGCAGACAAAGTAAACGGCGGTATGTATGCGAATTTTTTATCCGAAAACAAAGCGCTATTGGACTCCACTAAACATTTTCCCTACAAAAACACCAGCACCAAAAAAGAGGTGTCGCAAAATTTGGATTGGTCAGTAGAACACTGTGCCCGCAATGGCCTGAAGCTTTCTACCGCGAGACCGAAGCTGGAAAATAAACTGAATGAATTATGCGCCAATCCGCGTAACGAACTTAGTCCAACGGACAAAGAAGCCATATTGAAATTATTCCAAACTGAAGCGGAAAAAGCAGACTGCGCTTTTGAAGCCGGACGCCTGTTCGCGCAAGAAAGAATCGCTCAGGCAATAAAAGTGGTGGAAGACGAATTTGTTGATGCGGCCGACCGCGCTCGGGTTATTAATTTTTTAAGGGACAATGTATTTGTCGAACCATACGCTCAGACAAAAGAAATAACTCCGCAGTTCGAAACTAATGAAAACGACAAAGATAACGCTAAATGGGATGAAGCAACTATCGAAAGAACGCCGGCACTGGCAAAAATAATCGGCCAAGCCGATAAATTACCGCGCTGGTTAATAGAGGTCATGCGCCTGCATGCCGATATCAAACTCTTTGGAGCTTCGCTTATGTTGGTAAACAACAGCGAAGAAAAACCGGAAAAGAGATTCGACATATTTTTACGATCGGCGCGCAATTTGCGCTTACTGGCCAATGAAGATTCTCATCAAATTGATGATGAATTACTTGAAAACAAAGCCGAAGCTACAGAAGATGGCGGGTTTGGTAATTTTAAACTAAAAATTTTTCAGAAGAAAAAAGACCATGCGGGTAAAACAATCGGCTTGGCGCATTCCTCTATTCCGCCACTCGACGATGATTTTTTAGCCAAAGCTTTTGCCACCGCCCGATTGATTGCCAACAATCACTTCATGCCCGGCAAGCGCGCTGATTCAGAAAATCTCGCTTTTCATTATCTGCAAAATCGCAAACCCGGGTCAATCTACGAATTTAAATTAAGCGATCCGCAAGACGAACAAACCGCTGTTGATTTTACCGACCAAATCATTGCGGCCAACAAGAAGCACTCGCCTACCGCTATCGATCGAATCAACGAAGCCGCATTGGCCGGTCAACCGCTGCAACCACGCACCGCCAAAGAAGCAATAGAATTGGCACGCGCCATGCAAGATGCCGCTAAACAAGTGATCGCGGAAGCACGACGAACGGTGGCCGAAACTACCCAAACCAATAATCAAGCTGTGGCTGAATTATCTGATCAACTCGATCGAGCCAAATCGGAAAAATCTTTTCTATCACAACAGCTCGAAAAAGAACGCGCAAAAAACACACGAGATGCCAAGGAAAGCGAAATACAAATCGCATCGGCCCAAGAAGGGGCTGCCCAATTGCGAGCTGAGAGAGACAGGGCGCAGCTCGCTCTCGCGGAACTGGAAAAAAGTATTCGATCAACTATCCAAGCCGCTCGGGAGAAAGCCGACGCGCAACGGGGAATGCTGGGAGTAAATAATGCCGCCAAAGCAAAAACATTGGACATTGCCCTGGAAGACATACTGAAATTGATTACCGAAAAACAATAACTGTTGGCAATTTTCTCTATTTCAACAAAACAGACAGCTTTGGCTGTTTGTTTTTTTATTACATTTGCCTAATATTAGTCAAATGTAAAAATCCTCTTACTCCAAGTGAACACTATCCGCCCAGTCCCTGACTTTTTTCAAAACGGCTTTGTATTTCTCTAAATTCTCCACCACGATCCGCGCGCCCGCGCGCGCTTTTTTAATTATTTCTTTGTCGGTCAATTTCGCGAGACGCAAATTCATCTCCCCGCTCTGCTCCACCCCATACACCTCGCCCGGGCCCCGCATCTCCAAATCTTTTTCAGCCAGTTTAAACCCGTCGTGATGCGACTCGAAGAATTTTAACCGCTCTGATGATTTCGCCGAATCATTTTGCGTAAAAAGCAAACAATACGATTGATGAGTCGAGCGCCCCACTCGCCCGCGAAACTGGTGCAGCTGCGCGAGACCAAAGCACTCGGCGCCCTCGATCATCATGATGCTCGCGTTGGGGATATCCACTCCCACCTCGATGACCGAGGTCGAAATCAAAATATCTATCTCCCCGTCCTTAAATCTTTTCATCACACCGTCTTTTTCCGCCGGCTTCATCTTGCCATGCAAATACTCCACCCGCAAATCCGGAAAAATTTTCTTGGACAATTTTTCAAATTCCGACATCACGGATTTTTTCTCGCTCAATTCCGATCCGGGATAATTATAATTTAACACCTCAAATTTATCCGTTTCGAATTTTTTATTTTTGATATTTAATTTTTGATCTATTAACGGGCACACCACAAACACCTGCCGTCCTTGTTTCACTTGCGCCCGAATAAAATCATAGGCCCGGTCGCGCTTCGCCGGCTCGACCACGCGCGTCAAAATCTTTTTTCGACCGGCCGGCAATTCGGTGATCGTCGACAAATCCAAGTCGCCATAAATCATGAGCGCGAGCGAGCGCGGGATCGGGGTGGCGGTCATCGACAAAAAATGCGCGCCATGATTTTTTTCTTTAATTAATTTTCTCTGCTCCACGCCGAAACGATGCTGCTCGTCGACAATCACCAGTCCGAGTTTTTTAAATTTAATTTTATCCGACAGTAGCGCGTGCGTGCCGATGATAATGTTAATTTCCCCACGACTAATTTTTTCTAACAAATCTTTTTTTGAATTTGTGATTTGTAATTTGTTATTTATTTGGATTTTGGAATTTTTAATTTGTAATTTCGACCCAGTCACTAATCCCACACTCACCTTATCCCCCAGCATCTTACACACCGACTCATAATGTTGAAACGCCAAAATCTCGGTCGGCGCCATGATCACCGCCTGATGATTATTCAAAACCGCGCTATACGACGCGATCGCCGCCACCACGGTTTTGCCACTCCCCACATCGCCCGATAGCAACCGATTCATCGGTGCTGGTCGCGCCAAATCCTGTAAAATCTCCCAGGCGGATAGTTTTTGCGAGGGCGTAAGGGTAAAAGGCAGACCCTTGACAAAAGCACTGATTTGTGCTTGTTGAAACGCGAGTTGCGGCGCCCGATCGCTAATCTTAGCCAATCGCGCCAGCTCGGCTTTGATTTGAAGTAAGAAAAGCTCGTCAAATTTGAGGCGGTCGGTGCTCTGTGATAGATCATGATCATCGGCTGGAAAATGAATACCCGTGAGCGCGTCAGATAGCGGTGGCAAGTCAAATTTCTCCAAAATATCCGCCGGCACCCAATCGGGAATTTTGTCCGCGAGCCCGATAATTTGTTTGATCAAAAAACGAATTTGTTTTTGCGTCAGCCCGGCAGTGAGCGGATACATCGGCACCAGGCGCGCGGTGTGGATGGTCGCGCCGGTGTCGCGTTCATACGACGGACTCACGAGTTGCGCGCCGAGCATATCTGATTTCACCTTGCCGGATAAGAATACTTTGTCGCCGGCCTGTAAATTTTTGATAATAAACGGCTGGTTAAACCACGCCACTCGCACACTGCCGCTCGCGTCCGAAACGAGCGCTTCGGTGATGTTGGTGTGTTTGCGAAAACTGCGCTTGTTGGCGATGAGTTCGACTTGCCCCTGGACCGTCACCATCGCCCCATCGCGCAAATCGCGCACCGCCACTACCGCGCGATAGTCCTCGTAACGAAACGGAAACCAATACAAAAGATCGCCGGCATTTTTGATGCCGAGGCGAGATAGATGGCGCGCAGTGGATTTGCCCACCCGCGTGAGCGCGCTGACCGGAGTTTGGAGAGATAAATCCATATAGGTGATTTTATCATATTGACGCATTGAGAGCCAGTGATATTTTGAAATAAAAAAGGGAATGCGCGCGTGGCATTCCCGAGGGGTGAATTTGGGGCGCGGTTAGGCGCCGAGATGGCGCATGTCAGCCACTTCGTCTTGAAGCGGGTAGACCAGGACCACATTGGGGTCACCCGTGTTTTCGAAAGGCGCATGGCCTTGCTCGGCGTCTGACTGACACCCGTTTTCCTTCTGGTCTTTTTCGTGCTCGTTCATCACTTCCTCCCCGTGATTAAGGACATAGGCGACACTCGTCGCCCGTGATTTCCCATACTCGATTTTCGAGCGGGGTAGAGACAGCCGTAGCGCGCGCCCTGGAATCCGAACGCGCGACCAACATACTATCTCTGCTCCGCTCAAAAACATTTTTAAAGAACGATTTAAAGAACAAAAAAACCCGCGCTCGGCGGATTGTCTGTTTAATATGATATCAAAACAAACTACCGCCGGCGGTGGGTAACCAAAATGTTAATAATCAAATTGGTAGCTCTGTTTCTCATATGTATATATAATGCCAAATATCCGAAAAATTGTCAAATGCGACTTGTGGATAAAAAAAGCCCACCGCAATGTGGGCTTGAAAGATCGGGCTTAGCGCTGGCCGCGCCTGCGAGGCATGGAGGCCTCGAGCTGGGCGCGTTTGGCTTCACGCCGCTGGTTGCGCTTTTTATTGCGCCAGGCGGCGAGCGCGAGCGCCATCCGACTGATCTCCGGAAAATTCACCGGCGATTGATCCAAACCGGTGAGTTCTTCATCGAGCATGACGGCAAACTCCCAGCCGGCGCGCAAATGGCCATGGCCATCGCGCCGATGGACCGGCCACGCGTCGAGCGCGCTGACGCGCTCGTACAGCGCCCGAACCATCAAGGCCAACGCCGTCCGTGCCAGAGGATATTTTTTGTGCTGGCCGGTAATTCCCTGCTTGCGCAAGCGGTCGATCGCATCCCAGGCGCGGGCGGGATCGCACTGGATGTAGTATCCAATGCTGTGGCGTCCACCAGGTGGACATAAATCCAAAATGGCGCGCCGCAGGACTTCTGTCCCCATGCCATTAGGCGGTTCCAACCAGTAACTTTCCGGTGCCCGCACCATGGCGATGAGCAGATTGTGAGACCCACCCGTCTTGGTGGCACACAGCAATTGCAAATGCTGGAGCAAGGTCATCCGGCTCGGGTGGCCACAATTGAACACGCGAGCAAGCAGACCGTCGTGGGTCATGCTCCTCGTGGTGATCAGCCCCTCCAAGATTTCCACGGCGGTCTCGTCGGTCAGACCGTGAAAAATCCGGGGGTCTTCGGGCGCGAGCTGAATCATGAAATCCAACCACGCGCGCCGATTTTCATCGTGTAGCAAATCCTTGATCGTCATGCCCGTTTCCTCCTGCCACCACCTGTGGCAATCTGAGGATTGATAAAATGCTCGACCGAAGCCGAGCGGACTGGTGATTTCATACCACAAATAATGGAGAAAGTCAAGGTTCTCATCGGATCGCCAGGAGTCTGCCTCGCCTCTCACTCGCTTCCGCTCGCTCGGGCTGGCCACCGCCTCGCGGTCGCGCCTCCCCGCAAGTCGGCGCGACATCGCTCCGGCGTTCGACTCCTTTTCGCAACAATAAAACAGACACACATTAGTGTGTCTGTTTTATTGTGACCTCGCCAGGAGTCGAACCTGGATTTTCGGCTTCGCAGGCCAATGTCCTATCCATTGAACGACAAGGTCGTGAATTGAATTTTAGTGTAGCCGCATCCGGCGCGCGAGCGTGTCGCTTAACGCCTCTTCTTCTTGCTCCAAATCCTCGGCCAAATATTTACCGAGATATTCGCGGAGCGGGCGCGGATCATAATCCATGAGTGATATCTGTAATTCATTCCGCAGAGCGCCATCAGTGGAAAAATACAACTTTTTTACCTCCGGCGGATTGTAAATTATCCAAAAATTTTTGATCTCGCTGTAACGAAAATATTTTTTACCGAGAATAATACCGGTCTCGGTGATGGCAAACGGCACATCGATCGGATCTTGCATCTCGTGCAAAAACGAAATAATGCCAATGAGCACGATAATGAGCGCGAACAAATAATTGGCGACGATCATGGCGTAGGTCAAAAAAGCGATCGCGATGATCCCTATCACGATATACCAACTGCGCTCGCGTTCAAACTTCTCATATTCCTTCACTGTCCACTGGAACATGATTTTGCCTAAATTAACATTTTCCTTCAGAATGTTGATCGGCATAAATTTATATTATTTGGTGGACAATGCAGGATTCGAACCTGCGACCTTCGCAATGTGAATGCGACGCTCTAACCAACTGAGCTAATTGTCCGGATGACGCCAAAGCCAAAGGTTGTCCCATTACGAAATAGCTTATCATATTTTTTAAAAAAAAGCAAGGATACGCCAAAAAAACTCAATAATTGATTTTTTCGCCCCTTTCTGCTACAATACTCGCATTATGGATGAAGAAAACCTCGACAACGAACCGGTGGCCGCGCCCGAACCGGAATTTTATGAACGGCCGGTAAATTTCGCTCGCCCGCAAAACCGCTGGCGCGAGCCCCAACCACCACGCCGGAAACGCTGGTGGCTCTATTTTATTTTGATCGTCCTCATCGCGGGCGGAGTTAATTGCGGCATTCGTCACTATTCCCTCTCTGAGCTCCCGGCCGACCCCGGCGCCTATGACTCGGTCACCCTCAAACCACGCCAAACCGGTTTTTTGCAAACCGTCAAAAATTATTTTTTTAAATCCAGCAAAGTCCTGGCCGGCGAGATCGATGATCGCGTCAACATCCTACTTCTCGGCATGGGCGGAGCCGGACACGACGGGCCGTATCTCACCGACACCAATATTATTTTGAGTATCAAGCCAAGCACTCGCCAGGTGGCGATGATTTCCATCCCGCGCGACCTCGGCGCGGACATTCCCGGATATGGAGTGTATAAAATAAATTTTGCCAACGCGCTCGGCGAAGCGAAAAACGCCGGCAACGGCGGTGAATTCGCCCGCGCGATTTTTGCCAAATCTTTTGACCTTGATATCCCCTATTATATTCGCGTGGATTTCAAAGCTTTCGAGGATCTGATCAATGCCGTGGGCGGAGTAACCATCGATGTCCCGCGCGCTTTTACCGACACCGAATTTCCCGGACCCAACGAATCATTTGACCCGATCAGTTTTACGGCCAGCATGCAAACTATGAATGGCAAGCGCGCTCTCCAATACGCCCGTTCGCGCCACGGCAACAATGGCGAAGGTTCGGATTTCGCCCGCTCGCGCCGACAACAGCAAGTGCTATCCGCGCTCAAAGGGCGGCTACTTTCGTTTGGCACCTACACCAATCCGATCAAAATCCAACAGATGCTCTCGACTCTCGCGAGCCATGTCACCACCAATTTGAATTTTGGCCAGATCATGTATCTCGCCGGTATGGCGCGCGAAGCCGATGATAGCGTCACCAATCTCGTGCTCGATGATTCACCCCAAGGTTTTTTGATTTCATACTTCAGCAAAGAGGGCGCGTTTTTGCTCGGCCCCAAAGACGGTAATTTTGACGCGATCAATACCGCGATCAAAAATGTTTTTGAAAAAAATTCGACGAGCGATAGCGCCGCGACCGGCACTGCCATAACAGCAAAAAATACCACCGCGAGCAACCCCGCGATTTTCCCAAGCGCGAATATCGAAATCCAAAATGGCACCTGGCGCGCCGGACTGGCCGCCAAATACGAGGCAGTGCTCGCGACCAAAGGATTTTCGGTGACGACCATCGGCAATAGCTCCCGTCGTCCGCTCGACAAAACCGCGATGTATCTCGTGCGCCCGGGCGTATCCGCCGAGATCACGGCCGATTTGGAAAAAGAATTAAAACTAAAATCCACCACAGCGCTACCCGAGTGGCTCCTGGAAAACTATGACGACCCCACTACCTCGAGCACTGAAGTCGGACCGAAATACAAACCCGAGACCAATATTTTGATTGTGCTTGGCGATGACGCGAATGAGTGAAATATTTAATTTTTAATTTTGAATTTTGAATCAAATCAGAATATTTAATATTTGAATTACTGACTGTGTATCATTAATTTCGAAATTAAATATTTATTCGAAATTCGAAATTAATTATTCTAAATTACGATTATGGCCACCCCCGCAAAAATTGTCGACCTCAATCTCCCTACCGTCGCGCTCGTCGGCAAAGTGAATGTCGGCAAATCGACTTTATTTAACAAAATTCTCGACCGTCATCTGGCGATCATCTCGAGCATCGCCGGCACCACCCGCACACGCAACATCGGGATCGCTTCGTGGCGCGGAAAAAATTTCCAAATCATCGACACCGGCGGTCTTACTTTTGACAGTTCGGTCCCGCTTGAGGACGACATCATCCACCAGACCGAGATCGCCATCAGCGAAGCCGATGTGATCATTTTTGTCACCGACATCCAAGAAGACACGATGATCCAAGAACGCGAGCTGGCCAAAAAATTGCAAGCGATCGCGAAAGAAAAAAAGAAAAAAATTATTTTTGTGGCCAACAAAGCCGACACCGGAACTCTACGCGCGCGCGTAAGCGATCATGATTTGCTCAAACTGCGCCTCGGCGAACCGCTCGCGGTATCCGCGCTCAATGGCGCCAACCTCGGCGACCTCATGGATGTGATTTATTCTTATCTCAACAAACTCTCTCGTCGACCCAAAGTGATCAAAGAAAAACGGCCGATCAAAGTGGCCCTCGTCGGCAAACCCAATGTCGGCAAATCTTCGCTTTTTAATAAACTCATCGGCGAAGATCGAGTGATCGTGTCCGATATGCCTCATACCACCCGCGAACCGCACGACACGCTCGTCGAATTTGAAAACACGCCGATTAGTTTCATCGACACTGCCGGTATTCGCCGCAAAACCAAAGTGTCGGGCGATCTTGAAAAACAAGGAATCGGCAAGAGTCTCGACATGATCAATAAATCCGACATCGTGCTCATCGTGCTCGACGCGACCGAGCCAATCACCGACCAAGACCAACAACTCGCGGGGCTTTTGCGCGAGCACACCAAGAGCGTGATCATCGTAGTGAATAAATGGGACACTGCCGAAGAAAATGACGACGCTTTTCGCAATGATGTCAAAACGCTGATTAACAAAAGTTTTCCGCATTTGGATTTCGCGCCGATCCTTTTTGTCAGCGCCAAAAACGGCTACCGCGTGCACCAGATTTTTCCCTTGATTCTAGAGGCGTGGCAAGCGCGTCAGATCGAGCTCGCCCCCGAAGTGATCCATGATTTCATCAAACGCTCGGTCAAAAAACATTTACCCACGCGCGGTCAGGGTGTGCGCCACCCCGAGATCCTCGGCATGAGCCAGTTGCGCACCGACCCGCCGATGTTTGAGATCCTCATCAAACCCAAAACTTCCGTGCACATCTCGTATATTCACTTCCTCGAAAACCGCCTGCGGGCGCAATTCGGCTTTTTCGCCGTGCCGATCATCATCAAGATGAGTAAGATGAAGAAATAAATTGTCAGCGGCGGATTTTCGTGATAAAATATCGTCAACCAATCATATCATATTCGCTCGACCCATCAATTACGCGTTTATTGACAGCCAAAATTTGAATCTTTCCATCTAAAGCAATAATCGTTACGGGCGACGGCGACTTTCACTGTTTAGTGGAATATTTGCAAGAAAAAAATAAAATCGAAAGATTGGTAATACCTAATAAATATAAATATTCATCATTACTGCGTCGGTTTAGTAGCCAGATTACCTTTCTAAATAATACCAAAGAAAAACTTGGCAGAAATCAAAAAGAGGCATAACCTTGGGACAAAACCCTTCGGGTAGCCTCTCATCGTGATTAACTATAATATACATCACAAAACCAACTTTGTCAAGCTAATTATCCACATCTACCAATATGAAACTCCTTATCGGCCTCGGAAACCCGGGAAAAGAATACGAAAAGACGCGCCACAACGCGGGTTTTTTGGCACTCGATACGCTTGCGAAAAATTTAGAATTAAAATTTAAACTCGACAAAAAAATGAAAGCCGAGGTTGCCAAAAACGCCGAAATTATTTTGGCCAAACCGCAAACTTTTATGAACGAATCCGGCGTCGCTGTGCGCGCGCTTATGGATTTTTACAAACTCAAACCGAATGACATCGTTGTAATCCACGACGACAAAGACATCCCGCTCGGCGAGTGGCGAGACCAAACCGACCGAAGCGCCGCCGGCCACAACGGCATCAAATCCATCATCGAGCATCTCGGCACGCAAAATTTCCGCCGTCTGCGCATCGGCATCGCCACCCCCGAGATGGCGCGCTTTGATGACAAAGCGGATTTTGTTTTGGGAAAATTTTCGAAAGACGAGCTTAAGATCGTCGAGGGTGTTATCAGAGATATCATCGAACGAATAATATAATTTTGAATAAATATTTTTGAGCGTATTGCGAGCGGAAGAAATAATTTTTAGATGAGTTTGAGTGTTTCCCGCCTTAGCGGGAATTTGGGCCAATGTTTGAGCGAAGCGAGTTTTGGCCCAAAAACGAAAACGAGTCAAAAATTATCTGACGCGAGCACTTACGCGAAAAAATAATTATTCAAAATTATATATTTCGATGTACAACCCCGCCCTCGCCCACTTCCCCAAGATGACCTACGCCCGCTGGCAAAAAATGCGGGTATATTTTTCTGATTTAAAAAACATCGAGCGCGCCGAGCTCTCCGACCTCGTCTCGGCCGGCATCGAGCCGCAAATCGCGCATGAGTTTATCGAATGGCGCGAAGCCAACCCAACGGAAAAAATCTACGACCGCCTCAAACAAGAAGGTATCACGACCGTATCGCTTGGCGACGCGGGCTATCCCCAGCTCCTCGCCGAAATTTCCGATCCGCCGATCACGCTTTTCATCCGCGGGACACTCCCCGACCCAGAAATCCCCACTCTCGCCGTCGTCGGCACGCGCCGATTTAGCGAATACGGCCAATTGGCTTGCCAGCAACTCATCGCCCCGCTCGCCCGCGCCGGTGTCGCTATAGTCAGTGGATTGGCTCTCGGCATCGACGGTATCGCGCACGAGACCGCACTCGCCAGTGGCGGTCCGACCGTCGCCGTGCTTGGTTCGGGTGTGAATCGAGCCAACATTTATCCGGCCGCCCATCGCGCGCTATCTGAAAAAATTATCGCCAGTAATGGCGCCGTCATTTCCGAATACCCGCCCGGATTCGCGCCCACGCAATATTCTTTTCCTGCTCGCAATCGCATCATCGCCGGGTTATCGCTCGGCACACTCGTCATCGAAGCACCGATGCGATCCGGTTCCCTCATCACCGCCCGCGTCGCTCTTGATTACAATCGCGAGGTGATGGCCATCCCCTTTCCGATCAACGCGCCGTCAGGCGAAGGCAACAACAACTTACTCAAGCTTGGCGCGCGCGTCATCACCTCGGCCGATGACATCCTGGACGCGCTCCATCTCGGCCAAACCCAGAAAATGGTGCAATCGCCCCTGCCCACCCCATCCTCGCCCCAAGAAGCCGAGATACTGGCTGTGCTTTCGCGCACCCCTCGGCATATCGACGAAATCATCAAAACCACCGGCCTGCCCGGCCCCATCGTCATGAGCACCCTTACGATGATGGAAATAAAAAAACAGGTGATGAATACGGGTGGGATGAAGTATGTTTTGGGAGTTTGACCCTGCTTTTGGCTGTTTGGCTACTTATATTACATAATATACAATGGAAAGGTGAAAATATCACCCTTCCATTAAACAAATTAATATCTGTATTAAAAAACTATTTCTTACTAACCAACAAAAAACCCGCCGATTAAGCGAGTTTTTTGGTTTTCAAAACAATCATCACGCGATCATTGCTTTGAAAAGTGGATAAATCGCCCAACACCTCAAAACCAATGCTAATTTATCACCTCACCCCTCAAAAATTGACTTTTTGCCCATTTTCGGGTAGTATTCATTAGCCTATCGCCTAACACCTAACACCTAATCTATGTCCAAACTCGTCATCGTCGAGTCCCCCACCAAAGCCAAAACAATCACCAAATTCCTTGGCAAGGGCTTCGTTGTGAAGTCTTCTTTTGGCCATGTGCGCGATCTCCCCAAGAGCAAAATGGGGGTGGACACCAAAAACGATTTTGAGCCCCAATATGTGGTCAGCAAAGAAAAAGCCGCGGTTGCCAAAGAGCTCAAAGACAGTGCCAAAAAATGCGACGAAGTCCTATTCGCTACCGATGAGGACCGAGAGGGAGAGGCGATCTCCTGGCATCTCGCGGAGATCTTAAATATTGACCCGAGCAAAATCAAACGCATTGTTTTTCATGAAATCACCAAGCACGCCATCGACGAAGCCATGAAGCACCCGCGTCCGCTCGACCTCCAGCTCGTCGATGCCCAGCAAGCGCGCCGCATCCTCGATCGTCTGGTCGGTTACGAGCTCTCGCCGTTTCTCTGGCGCAAAGTCGCCAAGGGCCTTTCGGCCGGACGCGTCCAATCCGTCGCCGTGCGTCTCGTGGTCGAGCGCGAACGCGAAATCCAAAAATTTATTTCCGAAGAATATTGGAGTGTGGATGGGATTTTTGAGAAGGAACAAGGAGTAAAGAATAAGGAACAATTTACCGCAAAACTCCATGCCATTGCCGGCAAAAAACTGGACAAATTGGATCTGAAAAACAAAGAGCAAGTCGATAAAATTCTCGCCGATTTGGAAAAAACAAAATATACCGTCACTGCCGTGGACAGCAAAAACACCAAACGCTTTCCCTCTCCCCCGTTCACCACTTCTTCGCTCCAACAAGACGCCAACAACCGCCTCGGTTTTTCCGCCAAACAAACCATGCGCATGGCTCAACAGCTTTACGAAGGTATCGAGCTTGGCTCCGAGGGGCAGGTCGGCCTTATCACCTACATGCGTACCGATTCGGTCAATTTGTCCGAAAAGTTTTTGGCTGAAGCCAGCGACACAATCAAAAAAGAATTTGGCGACAAATACGCGCTCGCGACCGCGCGCACCTACAAGAGCAAAAGCAAAAACGCCCAAGAAGCGCACGAGGCCGTGCGCCCGACCGAAGCCAGCCGCACTCCCGACGATGTCGCGCCTTTCCTCGAAAAAAACCAACTGCGTCTTTATGATCTAATCTGGCGTCGCGCCATGGCCACCCAAATGTCGCCGGCCGAGCTCAACGCCACCACGATCGAGATCGAGAGCGCCAACAAATATTCTTTCCGCGCTTCCGGCCAGACGATTGTTTTTGACGGTTTTTTAAAACTCTATCCCGACAAATCCAAAGAAAATCTCTTGCCGGTGCTCAAAGCCGGTGCTGCAGTGGACTGCGCCGAGCTCAAACCCGAGCAACATTTCACCGAGCCACCGGCCCGCTACAATGACGCCTCGCTCGTCAAAGCACTCGAAGAATACGGCATCGGCCGGCCGTCCACTTATGCCCCGACAATCGCGACGATCGAGGACCGTGGCTATGTCGAACGCAACGACCAAAAACGCCTCGCACCCAAAGAGATCGCTTTTATGGTAAACGACTTGCTCGTGGCGCATTTCCCCCAAATCGTGGATCTCGACTTCACCGCCCAGATGGAGGAATCCTTCGACAAAGTAGCGCGCGGCGAGGAAAAATGGAAAACTTTGATCGCGGATTTTTACGGACCATTCAAAGCCAACCTCAAAGCCAAAGACAAAGAGATCGACAAAAAAGAATTGACCGAAGAAAAATCCGACGAAATTTGCGACAAATGCCAAGCCCCGATGATCATCAAAATGGGTCGCTATGGCAAATTTTTGGCATGTTCGGCCTATCCCGAATGTAAAAATATCAAATCCATGCCAGGGAGTGACCGCGACAAAAACGGCCAGGCCGACAGCGAGCAAATCATCGCGCTCAAAGCCAAATACGCCGGCAAAAAATGTGAAAAATGCGACTCGGATATGGCGATCAAAGTCGGTAAATTCGGACCGTTCCTCGCCTGTACCGCTTACCCTAAATGCAAAAATATCGTCGGCATTGCCGAGCAAAACCCCTCTACCGGCGTCAAATGCCCCACCTGCAAAGAGGGCGACATTGTCATGAAACGCTCCCGTCGCGGACCGTTTTACGCTTGCAATCGCTATCCCGATTGTAAGACCATCCTCGCCGGCAAACCAACGGGAGAAAATTGCCCCACCTGCCAGCACCCTCTTGTCGAATACGGCAAACAGAGTAAAATTAAATGTAGCAACAAAGAATGCGATTACACTAAATAAATAGTATGATAGCAATTCCAACCAATTTAACCGTCGAATTGCTACTGGAAGAGGCCAAGAAATACTGCGACGCCAAAACCGTCGACTGGATCCAATTGGCCTATGAATTCGCCGATAGCGCCCACGCCGGACAAAAACGCAAATCCGGCGAGCTTTATATTTCTCATCCGCTCGCGACCGCGTATATCCTCGCCACCATGCGCATCGATCCCAATATCGTGGTGGCATCGCTCATGCACGACATCCCCGAAGACACCGCGGTCACCCTCGCCGACATTGAAAAAAATTTTAGCAAAGATATCGCTTCGATGATCGCGGGCATCACCAAGCTCGGCACGCTCAAATATCGCGGGGTCGAACGCTACCTCGAAAATTTGCGCAAAATGTTTGTCGCCATGGCCGAAGATGTGCGCGTGATGATCATCAAATTTGCCGACCGCATCCACAATCTCACCACTCTCGACTCGCTCCCACCCAACAAACGCCACCGCATCGCCTGGGAAAGTCTGGAAATTTACGCCCCCATCGCCAACCGTCTCGGCATGGGCGAATTTAAGGGCATGCTCGAGGACCTATCTTTTCCCTATATTTATCCCAAAGAATTTGAAAAAGTAAAAGCCATTCGCGCCGACACCCTATCAAACGCCGCTGAAGCACTCAAAAAAACCAGTGTCCGTATCAGTGAAGAATTAAAAAAAGCCGGCGTCAAAGTCGTGTCACTGCATTCACGCGAAAAACAATTATACAGTTTGTATCAAAAACTATTAAAACGCGATTGGGAGACTACGAAGATTTACGACATTATTGCTTTGCGCATCGTGGTCCAAGATGTCGGTGACTGCTACGCCGCTCTCGGCATTATTCATCAGATCTGGCGCCCGCTCAAAGGACGCATCAAAGACTATATTGCCCAGCCCAAACCCAATGGCTATCAGTCTTTGCATACCACTATTTTTGGCGAAGACGGCAAGGTGATGGAATTTCAGATTCGCACCAAAGAAATGCACGATGAAGCCGAGTATGGCGTGGCCGCGCATTGGCACTATGATGAAAACGGCGTCCGCCTGCCCAACAAAAATATCGCCTGGGCGCAAGAGCTCGCCAAATTGCAAAAAGAAACATTAGCAAATTTATCTGATTTGGAAGAAATGAAAATTGATTTTTTTCATAATCATATTTTTGTGTTCACCCCCAAAGGCGATGTGATTGATTTACCCGAAGATGCCACGCCGGTGGATTTTGCTTATCATATTCATAGTGATATTGGCCATCATTGCAGTGGGGCTAAAATCAATGATCAACTGGTGAGCCTCGATACTCCGCTCAAAAGCGGTGATGTAGTCGAGGTCATCACCAGTAAAGACCGCAAAGGACCGAGCCCTGATTGGATGAAGACGGTAAAAACCCACGCCGCCAAAATGCATATCAAAAACAAACTCAACAAAACCAAATTACAATGGCTCAAATCAATTTTGCCGAAAAAGAAATAAACCTGATTTAAAACAGCCAATGAGATAATCTTTTCGCTTTCCTCGACCGCGAGGTCTCGGGGATGCGCCTGCGGGCGCATAACCCGCTCAAAGAATATCTCACTGGCTGTTTTTTTATTTGATGAATTTTTTAATTTCCTTTTCAGCATCAGCGATATTTTTTACCCATACGATGCGCGAGTCTCTTTTGAACCATGTCATTTGGCGTTTGGAATAGCGACGCGTGTCGCGTTTTAATATTTCGATGGCCTCGGACAATGACATTTCCCCGCGCAAAAAGTATCCCATTTGTTTATACCCGATTCCGCTCATGCTGGGCAAAAACCAATCATATTTTGCCGACAATACTTTTGTTTCTTCCAATAGCCCGTCAGCCATTTGCGCGTCCACTCGCGCATTGATGCGCTCATACAATTCTTCTCTTGGCCACTCGATCCCGATTTGAAGAGCGTCATACAAAAGCACTCCTTTTTTTTGTTGTTTGGCAAATGACTCCCCGCTCGCGATCGTCACCTCGAGCGCGCGCAATACTCGGCGCGGATTTTTGATATCGATCGTTTCAACTGATTCGGGATCAATTTTTTTGAGCATGGCCACCTGCTCATCCAGCGTTTTCTTTTCCAATTCAGCGCGTAATTCATTATTCGGCGCTATTTTGGGAATTTCCAAATTATCCACGATGGATTGAATATATAATCCGGTGCCACCGACAATGATCGGGAGTTTTTCTCGGTGTAAAATGTCGTCAATCGCCTTGATCGCTTTTTCTTTAAAATCCGCCAAAGTAAAATTTGCGTCCGGATCGACAATATCCATCAAGTGATGCAACACTCCGTCCACCATATACACCTTTCCACTGTCATTCTGAGCGGAGCGTAGCGCAGCCGAAAGCCTGCCCTGAGCGACAGCCGAATGGGAATCTACCGCCACCCACTCGCCATTTGGTTTCGCCGTCCCAATATCCATCCACCGATACACCTGCCGGCTATCAGCATTCACGATCTCTCCATGATATTTTTTTGCCAACGCCAAGCTCATGCCGGTCTTACCCGATGCGGTCGGACCCAAAATTACCAAAATTTTAGGTAGTTTTGCGTTATTTTGGCCATTGTCATTTGGCATAATAAATACTATAATATAGCGTAGTAACTCCGCCTTGTTCGAACTTTATCATACTTTACTTGATATTTCAATATGGAACATGAAAGCGAGTTTAATCCGGAAATTCTGAAACCAAAATTTTTATATCACGCCTCACCCAACCAAAACATCGAACTATTTGAACCGCGGGCGGAAAGCGTTCGAGATGCAGACGAAGGACCGGTTGTCTTTGCTACTCCAGACCTAGGGTACGCCTCTATGTTTTTAGTGCCGGTTGATGATACCTGGGTGCAAATTTCTACTATTAGTGGAGCTGGCGACAATAAACACTATATTGTAATTAGTGATAAAAACCGCTTTACCGCGCTTGATAAAGGCGGGGCTATTTACTGTCTGCCCAACACGGATTTTACTACTGACCAACATAAAAGTAAAAATGCGATTGAATGGACCAGTAGAACCAAGGTTGCGCCAACGAATAAAATTGATTACACGAGCGGACTAAACGCGATGATAGAAAATAATGTGCAAGTATACTTTGTTGATAGTGATACTTTTGAAAAAATTCAACAATCACCAAAACATGGTGCTAAAATATTGCAAAATTTACAATCCGAAAATCAAAAATTAGGAAAAAATATTGTGGATATAATGTGATACACTTTATACATGAAAAATAAAATCCTCGTTACCATCGTCGACAAAAACGACAAAATTATTGGGCATAAATACCGTGATTCACTTTCAAATAACGACATCTATCGCGTGTCCGCTCTTTGGGTCGTGAATAAAAAAGGTGATATTTTACTGGCCCAACGACATCACGCCAAATTGCACCACCCAGGCAAATGGGGCCCAGCGGTGGCCGGCACAGTGGAAAAGGGCGAAACTTATCGACAAAATATCATCAAAGAAACCCACGAGGAATTGGGAATAAAAAATATCAAACCTACTGTTGGCCCTAAGACCGAAACCACCGGGACATGGCGACATTTTACTCAATGGTATTTACTCCAAAACAATTTAGCCACTGACCAATTTAAAATCCAAAAAACTGAAGTTCAAAAAATAAAATGGTTTTCACGGGATGAATTACTAACTGATTTAAAAACTCAACCGCAAAAATTTTTACCAACCATGAAAAAATATTTTAAATTATTTTATGCCCGATATTAAAGCGCTTCAAAACAGAGATAATCATCATCACTTCAAGGAAGCATGGTCGCGGTCACTGCTTAAAGCCATCACCTACCGAATCGTCATCCTTATTTTAGACTTTACAGTGATCTACTGGCTAACAGGCAAATCCGAGATCGCGCTCGGATTTATGGTGGCTAGTAATATCTATACTACTATCGCTTATTATTTTCACGAGCGCGCCTGGGACAATGTAAAATGGGGCAAAACCAAAAAACTTTTGACAACCGACATCACCCCTTACGACCCCGCCGGCCACACCAAAATCGCGGTATCTGATTTCAAAAAAAGTCTCGCGTTTTATAAAACTATTTTTGAATTTCTTAATTATAAAATGGTTTCCGAAAAACCTGATCACGCCAGCTGGGCCAGCCCCATGGGTTATGGAATCATAATTGCCCAAGCTACCAACACCATCAACCAATACCAAATTGGAATGCCCGGGCTCCATCATTTATGCCTCAAAACCGATTCTAAAGAGATTGTTGATAAAATTTATCAAATACTAATTCATTCAAAAACAAAAATTTTTGATCCACCCCAACTTTATCCCGATTATACCGATCAATACTATGCTGTCTACTTCGCTGATCCTGATGGCATTAAATTGGAGGTGGCTTATTACTAAAATTTATTAATAAATAATGGAGCCTATTGATGGGTAGATTGTGGACAAAAATTACAACGGGTGCTAATGTATTAATAGTTCCTTGCCCAACAAAGGAGGTAACGAATGGACGACGAAAAAAACCAGGATGAAAAATACCACCAGATGTTTCAATCTATTGAGAAGCTGGTCCGACTGGGGCAGGACCACGGCGAATTACCGTGCCCGGAAGAAGGGTGCGGTGGAACGATCGCCTGGCGTTCCGGTCCCCGCGTCGATGGGCGCGGGATTCGTTACACCGGGGGCTGCAACCGGTGTACGATAGGATTTGGTTGAGAGGAGTTATTCGCTCTCAACTCACCCCGCATCACCCACGCCATCGGCTGGGTGATTTTTATTTTCACAAATTGGCCGACCAGATCGGGCGTGCCGAGAAACTGCGCAAACTTTAAATCGTCGGTAATACCCGAGCAGATCCTCTCTATGCATTTATCCACGAGCACCCGCGCTGTCTGCCCCAAATATTTTTGATTTTTCTCCAAAGTTCGCTTTTCCATATAGTCTTGAAGTACTTGCCACCGTTGTTTTTTTACCGCGCGCGCCACATCATCTTGGTAGGCCTTGGCCGCGGTCGTGCCGGTGCGCTCGCTATACATGGCATGATAAGAAATGTCAAAATCGCATTGCTTGTACAAATCAACCGTATTGGCAAATTGCGCGTCGGTCTCACCGCAAAACCCCACGATAATATCGGTGCCCAATGCGATGTCCGGGACTGCCACCCGAATTTTTTTCGCCGTTTCGATGTATTGCTCGCGGGTATATTTACGATTCATTTTTTTAAGAATTTCGTTGTCCCCGCTTTGCACGGGTAAATGTAAATAATTTACTTGCTTAGGTAATTTAAGCGCCTCGATCTGTTCATCGTTAAAATATTGCGGATCAGCGGCCGTAAAATGAATACGAAAATCACCGGGAATTTGATTGATTTCCCAAAGCAGGGCCGCGAAGTCATCACTAAATGGATTATTTATGCTCTTTGCAATTGCTGGTTCGCAGCCAGTTATTTTGTCATTTATCGTATAATGATTGACCACCTGCCCCAATAAGGTAATTTCTTTCGCGCCATTTTCCACCGCTGTTTTTATCTCGCCCAAAATATCACCGAGTGGTCGATTGCGCTCGCGACCGCGCGCGTAAGGTACCACGCAATAAGTACAAAAATTATCACAACCGGTCTGGATTGAAACAAATACCGAATTGGTGTTGGCGCGCGCGGGATTTATCTGAAGATAGTCGCTGATAGATTCTTCGCTTTCGCCCTGCCTGCCGGCAGGCAGGTCTGAATGACAATTGATATCTAATCCATCGAGCCAGCGCGGCAACATCGGCAAATCGTCAATCTTAAAAAATAGATCGGCGCCGGAAATTTTGTGTTTCAATTTTCCGTCTTTATCTCGCCCGGCCATGCAACCGGTCACCGCGATGATCAAATCCGGGTTTTTCGCCCGCAATTTTTGCCAATTATATATGATTCCGACCACTCGCTCTTCGGCGGTTTGACGAACACTGCAAGAATTTATTATCAATAAATCCCCCTCCTCCTGATTTTCTGTCGCCTCATATCCAATCGACTGCAACAAACCGGCGATTCGTTCCGAATCGTTTTTGTTCATTTGGCAGCCGAGGGTCAAAATGTGATATTTGCGAAGCATTTTTATTTTCTTTCTTTAATCTCGCTCAGCACTCGCGTCACAAAATCCGCCCTACTAATTTTTTCCTGCTTCTCCACCCCGCGCAAACGCACCATCCAATCCTCGCCACCGAGTTCTTTATCGCCGACTGCCACGATGTATGGCACTTTTTGTCCTATTGCTTTACGCACACGATTCCCCAAAGTTTCATTGGCATCGTCCACTTCGGCGCGGATTCCCAGCGCCAAAAACTCTTGCTGTAACGCGAGCGCCCCGTCACCGTGTTTTTCGGGCGATACTGGAATTAGCTCAACTTGTACCGGCGATAGCCACACCGGAAACGCGCCGGCATAGCGTTCAATCAAAAATGCCATCGTGCGCTCAAACGCGCCAATAGACGAACGATGAATCACCAGCGGTTGTTTTTCTTGGCCATCTTGATCTATGTATTTTAAATCAAATCGCTTGGGCATCACAAAATCATATTGCACCGTAAAGGCGGTTTCTTCGTGTCCGCTCACTTTCTTCACTTGCACATCGATCTTGGGACCATAAAACGCCGCCTCGCCCGCCGCTTCAAAAAAAGGCGCGCCCGATTCTTTTAATACTGTCCGAAGTACCTCCTCAGCTTTGTCCCAAGCCGCGTCGTCTTTGTAATATTTTTTATCTTCATTTCTATCCCCCAAAGATAATCGATAACGATAATCAACACCTTTGGTCATGCCAAAAATACTATTGGCATAATCAATCAAATCCAACACGCGTTTAATTTCATCTTTGGCTTGATCAGGCATGAGTACAATATGCGCGTCTGCCAAACAAAAAGTGCGCACCCGCATCAACCCCGAGAGTTCGCCGCTTTTCTCATAGCGAAACTGCGACGCCATCTCGGCGATACGCATCGGTAATTCACGGTAGCTATGTGGCCGGCTTTTATACAACATAAAATGATGCGGACAAGTCATCGGGCGCAAAATCAACTGATCTTCGTCTACCTGCATAATCGGATACATCGTATCTTTGTAGTAGGGATAATGTCCGGATTTTTCATACAATTGAACTTTGGCCAAATGCGGTGTAACCACATGCTGATAACCCCGTTTGGTTTCTTCTTCATACACAAATTTTTCCAATTCTTTACGGATCACGGTGCCTTTGGGAGTAAGTAACGGCAAACCCTTGCCCACCAAATCTGAAAAAGTAAACAAGTCCAAATCTGCTCCTAATTTGCGGTGGTCGCGCTTTTCCGCCTCTTCTTGTAATCGAAAATACTCATCCAGCTCGGCCTTGGTTTCAAATGCTACTCCATAAATTCGTTGCAACATTTTATTTTTTTCATCCCCGCGCCAATACGCGCCCGCCACCTTGGTAAGTTTGAACGCGTCCGGATTAATTTCTGATGTATCTACCACATGCGGACCGGCGCATAAATTGTGAAACCAATCGGACTGATAAAAACTGACGCTTTTTTCGCCTCTGGCTTTTAAATCCACGATCAGTTCGGTCTTATAGGGGTCATTTTTATACTGATCTAAGGCAGTATCAAAATCCGACTCGCTTTTTACAAACTTAATTGGTTGCGCGATCATCTCGCGCATGCGTTTTTCAATCCACTCGAAATCTTTTTCCGATATCGGCTCGGGTAAATCATAATCCTGATAAAACCCATCATCGATCCACGGTCCCACCCCGAGTCCGGCCTGCGGATATTTTTCTACAATCGCCATGCTCATCAAGTGCGAAAGCGAGTGACGCAAACGGACAATTTTGTCGTTGTTGTCTGACATATAGTTGATTCTTAATTTAAAAAATTAATTATACTATTTATGTTTTTTAGCCGACCACTCTTGGTGTAAAATACTCATCATATACTCATCACAATATTCCATTCCTACCCAAGCAAAGATATGTTTCCGCAAAATTCCCTCTTTCTTGAATCCCGCCTTTTGATAAGCTTTAACTGCTCGCCGATTATCGGTAAAAACTGTAAGGTGAAGCCTGTTGTAGTTTAATTTTTTAAAAACATAATTCTCTAAAATCTTCAAACATTCCGGGCCATATCCTTGTCCCCAATATTTTTTATCACCAATCACAATTCCGAATCCGGCGCGCTTATTGCCATCATCCAAACGCAAAACAGTATTGCCAATATGCACGCCATCAGGCGCAATTATTGCCCACAATAAGTTTTCTTTACTTCTTATCATCTTGCTAAAAAAATCCTTAACACCCTTTTCTTTAATATTTAATAATTTATTGCCTAAATATCTAACAACTTCTTTGTCTTTAAACCAACGCACATAATCTGACGCATCGCTCAATTTAATTGGTCGCAAGGTTACCCGTGGGCCTTTGAGAATTGGTGATTTCATATTCTCGCACATTCATTTAATTAAAAACCCCCATACCAAAATTTGGTATCGGGGTCTCAATAATAATTGGGACGGTTCCACCCGAAGTTTCGCTTCATTATTTGGCTTAGCTCCGACTGAGTCGGGATCCCGCATGGGGAGAATGGCTGGTAACCACTCCAATCGCCTGTGTATATATTATACCAATACCAAAATATGTCAAGGATGGCGTTCTATTTGAAATTTTTGACTATGACCTGAATCTTTTCCGGCACCGATGGCGCCGACATCATCCATACCGGAGAAAATTTTACCTCGACGCCGGTCACATGATCAAGCCCCAATACATATCTTTGAATCTCGTCCTTGGATCGGCCCAAGAAATTTCCCACGGATAATTTATCCGCGTTGGCATCCAAAGTCACGATCGCGTTTTGCGTCACGGCGAGTTGGGCGGTCTTGCGGGCCAAATCATATGACGCGATGCTCACTTGCGGGTCACCCGAAAGCGATAATATTTTTTCCGATCCCGGATCAATTTTTGATCCGGCCGTCTTATTTAATAATTCATCGAGCTCGGCTTGATCATACCAAGCCACCACAACCGTGCTCGTGCCAAAAAGCTCAAACTCGCTCACCTCTTCACCCGTCTTGTGACTTGAAACCAACTGGCCGGACAAAGTGGCGATCACTTTTTTTCCTGAAAATTCCGCGTTTTTTGAAGTCAGGTAGGCTTGTTTGGCTTTTTCCCAATAATCCGCTTGCGCTGATTTATAATCATCATCGGTAATCACCCCGCTTTTTACCATTCCACCATTCATAGCTTCTTTACTTTCGGCATAAATCACCCTTTGTTTGCTCACATCCAATCCGGGAATAGTAAATTGCGATGGACCGATATCGCTCGCGCTCCCGGGTAGATCCGAATAAACTTCGGCCGTAATTTCACCGTTGGCCGGCACAAGCACGCGATCAGTCAAACGAAACAATACATTGCCGGGAGTTAACAGTCGCGTTGTTTTCACGAGAGTCTGCGCGGCATTGGTTTTATTGTAAATAATTACCTTGCCCTTCGATACTCCTTCGACAGTTTTATTTCCGGTGGGTGAATATTTTTGCGACCAATAAAAATCCGCCGTATCCACCCCTCCGTTGATCGCCCGGGAGCCATCACTTGCTTCCGCCCCGCTCTCCAAAGCCACATTAAAACTGACATTTTTCACATCTTCTTTAGCGAGCACGGTCACAGTCGCTTTTTTGGAAGTAATAAAAATCACGACGCCCAAAAGCACGATGGTGAGCGCCAAAAACGAAACCGCGATAGTGCGATAAAACTTCACGGACGGCTCGGGTTGGTGAGTTTGGAGGCGATGGGCGATCATATTCGAAATGAGTGAGTGAAATAAAATTGTGAGAAAAGTAATCAAATCAATTTAATTACTTTTTGAATAATTTTATTTCCGAGCGAATGAGAATATATAGGCGAAGCCTATATAAGATAACTATTCCGCCACGCGCAAAACTTCCTCAACGGTAGTAATCTGGTCGAGCGCTTTCAGAATTCCATCTTGCGCCATAGTCACCATTCCACCCTTCACGGCCAAATCTTGAATCAAATATTCCGATACTTGGTTGGACAAAATCACCTGCTCGATTTCTTTGGTCATGGAAAAAATTTCATAAATACCGATGCGTCCTTTATAGCCCAGACCGCTACACGCCTCGCACCCCTTGCCATGATAAAATTTCATGCCATGCGTCGCGACTTGATCTTGTTCTTCTTTGGGCAAACCCTGCATTATTTTGCCCACTCGTTCAAGAGATGCCGAATCCAATTCTTGCTCTTCGATGCATTTGGGGCAAATCCGACGCACCAACCGCTGGCCAATCACCGCGTTTAGCGCGGGAGCAAGTAAAAACGACTTGACTCCCATCGACAAAAATCTCGGCACCGCGCCCGACGCGCTATTGGTGTGCACGGTCGAAAGCATCAGGTGGCCGGTAAGCGCCGACTGAATGGCGATCTCAGCCGACTCCAAGTCGCGGATTTCACCGACCATGCAGATATCCGGATCTTGACGCAAAATACTGCGCAGTCCTTTGGAAAAAGTATAATCCTTGCTCAAATCCACCTGACTCTGATTGATCCCCTCCATTTTGATTTCGATCGGATCTTCGAGAGTGATAATTTTCACTCCCGGTTTATTGAGAGTATTCATGATGGCATACATCGTCGTGGTCTTACCACTACCGGTCGGCCCGGTGGTGATGATCATGCCGTTGGGACGCTCGATTTCGCGTTTGAGAGCGACATACGCCCGACCACGCAACCCCAGCTCGTCATAAGTGACGCCCTTGTTGCCACTGTGCAAAATGCGCATCACCACGCTCTCGCCATAAATCGTCGGCAAAGTGGATACACGGACATCGAGGCTGTATTTCGGCAATTGCAAGGTCACGCGCCCGTCTTGCGGTCGATCAGTGACATTCATCTTGAGCGCGGCCAGGAGCTTGATGCGCGAGACGAATTTTTTCCATTGCTCAATCGGCAAGCGCGCTACATCATGTAAAATCCCATCGACGCGATAACGCACTACAATCCCCGACTCTTTGGCTTCAATATGAATATCCGAAGCATTTATTTTTAGCGCTGCCGCCACCATCAAAGTCAAAATATCCGTCATTGAAACATTGGAAAATTGCTGTTCGATGCTTTTTAAATTATTGATGCTAATTTGATAGCGATTGATTTCTTCGTCAGTGATCACGATATCTTTGGTAACCGGCTTCACGATCGGTAAGTTGCTATAAAAATGCAACACCGCTTCGAGGCTGTGCTCGGAAATGAGAAACAATTCCACTGACGCGTGATGGCGTTCGCCCAATTGAAAAATAAAATCGTCGAGATCGGGCGTGTAATGCACGCAACCGACTTTGATTGATTCGGGGGTGTAATAAAAACAAACAATTTTTTTCGCGCGCGCGATCTCCTCGGGAATAGCGCGCAAAGCATCGGCCGAAACCGGAAAAAGCGCGAGGTCGATATGTGGTAAACCAAATTTAACCGCTTGCGTGGCGACCATTTTTTCCAGAGTCTGCAATTCCATTGATTTCATTTTGTCGTGAAATTGCGCCTGCACGGCGCTTTTGTCTTTGTCTATGACAGCGCCTTTGGACTCTTTGATAAGATCGTTAATCGACGGAAAATTCGACATAACCCAACGATAACACGATTATAAATGAAACAGCCTTTCGATCCTATAAGCGAGCCGGCTCGCGATACCGGTATGTTTCATTTTCATAAAACAATAAATCCAAGCGCTGACCGTAAACGCATTGAACAACCCGCCCGCGATCACAAATACCGCGGCCAGAAATACCATGCCGATGATGAGGCCGAGCCACATGAGCGCCACCGAGCCAAAACTGGCGCCGATAAGCCACATAAATACCGACGGTAAAAACGCGATAAACGACCAAAGAAACACTCCGGCCAGCACGATCCAACCGACAAAAAATAATAAAATGGAAAGTTCGATCGAAACCAATAAATGCTCCACAAATAATTTCGCGCCTTGATGGTAGGCGTCAAACATATCGCGATTTTCCACCACAATATACCCGATCGCGTAGATCGAAATCGCGGCGACCGCGAAAGCAAGAAAAAATACCACGGCAAAAACCAATCCCATCAAACCCAAACTAATCATCCCGCCCAAACGCAAATAGGTAATCGAAGCGGCCAAAACAAAAAGCAAAGCCCCAAACGCCATTTTTTCAATGATATTGACGCCGAGCAGTCTCCAAAAATGCTCCACGCCTTTGTGCCAGGCGAGCGATAATTTGTCGGTCTTTTTGGTCTTGTACCAATCAGCTACGCCAGCGACGAGCACTCCTTGGGCGCTGACCGACACAAATGCCATAAAACCCATGAGCAACAGTGTAATAAGTCCGGCCCAAACCACCCCCATGGTAGTGCCGATGCCAAACGGCAACACTCCGGCCAAATGACGCACGAACGGAAACACATAAAAAGGATGCGCCAGACGATCATTCCAATACAAAAATTTGCCGACGAAATCCCCGAGACCAAACTGCCCCACCATCACCGATAGCAAACCGAAAATCCACAAAATTTTATTGTGCCACACGAGATGCCAGGCTTTGACCATGGCTTCGCGATAGATGGGACCGTGCATAAATATTAAATCAAAAATAAAATATCTTAACTCAAAAATTGAGTACTTATATTATACCACATTTTCCTCAATTCGGCACCATGTGGATAAACAAAGACGGAGATAACTATTTTCTGGCCAAGCTCGCCCGCCTGCGGGCGGGCTCATAAGTGCCAGAAAACAATTATCTCCGTCTTTGTTTTTAAATAAATTTTATTTCAAAATCTCTACGATCTCATCCTGCTCAATCGTCTCTTTTTCGAGCAATACCGCCACCATTTTTTCCAATTTCTCTCGATTGGCGGTCACGGTCGCGCGCGCGGTCGCGATCGCCTCATCCACGAGATTGTGGATTTCCTGGTCGATCTCTTGCGCGGTTTTATCCGAATAATCGCGGTCTTCATGGCTCTCCCCACCGAGAAATACCAAATCATCTTGCCGGCCAAAAGTGCGCGCGCCCAATTTGTCGCTCATGCCATAACGCGTCACCATATCACGCGCGAGGCGAGTGGCGTGTTTCAGATCCGATGACGGTCCGGTCGAGATTTGGTCCTCGCCAAAAATCATTTTTTCTACGACATATCCGCCCAGCATCATCGCAAGCTCGTCTTTGAATTGCGCGCGAGTGTGATAATGTCTATCTTCGGTCGGCATTTTGAGGGTATATCCCCCAGCGCTCCCACGCGAGATGATCGACACCTTGCGCACCGGATCGCAATTTTTGAGCAAGTGTCCGACCAGCGCGTGCCCGGCTTCGTGATAGGCGGTCATTTTTTTATCTTGTTCCGAGATCACGCGATTTTTTCGCTCCGGACCGAGCATGACTTTTTCCACGCTTTCGAGAATTTCAATTTCATCAACGATTTTTTTATTGCGACGCACCGCGAGGATGGCCGCTTCATTGAGCAGATTCGCGAGATCAGCGCCCGAAAATCCGGGTGTGCGCTGAGCCAATCGACTAAGCGACACCTCCGAACTGATCGGTTTGTTTTTCGCGTGGATTTTCAGAATCTCTTCACGATCTCTGATGTCGGGCAAATCAATCGTGACCCGGCGATCAAACCGCCCCGGACGAAGCAACGCGGGATCCAAAACATCCGGTCGATTGGTGGCCGCCACCACAATCACCCCGATATTGGGTTCAAAACCATCCATTTCCACGAGGATCTGATTGAGCGTCTGTTCGCGTTCATCATGCCCGCCACCCAGCCCGGCGCCACGCCGACGGCCCACCGCATCGATCTCGTCGATAAACACGATCGCCGGCGCCGCTTTTTTGGCTTTGGAAAACAAATCACGCACGCGCGACGCGCCCACACCCACAAACATCTCCACAAATTCCGAACCGGACATATGAAAAAACGGCACCCCCGCTTCGCCCGCGACCGCGCGCGCAAATAGCGTCTTACCGGTGCCGGGACCCCCCATCAATAGGACACCTTTGGGGATTTTCGCGCCCATGGCCGAGAATTTTTTTGGATCTTTGAGAAAATCCACCACTTCTTCGAGTTCTTGTTTAGCCTCTTGCGCGCCGGCGACATCGACAAAAGTTTTTTTGTCTTTGCTTTCATCCGGTTTGATCTCGCGCGGATTGCTTTGGCCAAATCCCATCGCGCGATTGTTGGCACCTTGCGCCGAGCGCATCATGAAAAACAAAAATAAAATAATGATGCCGAGCGGAAGGACAATCGGCAATAAATTGATCGCCCAAAATTTCAGCGACCCTTCGTCTTTTACTTCGACGGCGAGAGTCGCTTTGGCAGTATCGGTCACCCCGTAATTTTTTAAAATATCGCCAAACGATTCGGTCGGCTCTTTTTTGATGGTTTGCTGTTTGGCATTTTTGTCTTTCAAATCCACAGTGATCAGGTCGCCCTGCACCGTGATCTTATTCACCGCTCCGGTGTTTATTTCCTCGACCATCTTACCGATGCCGATGGTTTCGGGCTGTTTGCTTTCTTTGCTTTTCATCCAGCTCAAACCCGAGGCCGCGATGAGAAGCACCAGAAATACAATCGCGAAATTTTTGATAAAGTCTTTCATATTATATTGTCATTCTGACCTGCCTGTCCGGTAGGCAGGGCGAAGCGAAGAATCTCTTCGTTTTCGTCATTAATAAATAACGATTCAGGATAAGCCCGAAATCCAGCCCTTATCCTACCGCAAAACCGAGAAAAAATCAAGGGAATAAAAAAGACCCTTGAACCTTGCGCGAACGCGAGATTGCGAGGGTCCAAGCGACCGATATCCAAACGACCCGACCGAACGGCATAGTTACCGAGCGACCGAGGGACGCTTGCGGAGGACGAGCCACGCATAGACCGGACTGGCATCGTGGTCGAGGTAGCACAAGTGCAGGTCGCGCTGCTGGCCGTCATCCCAATGGCGAGCGAAGATCGGCACGACCAGGCTGCCATCGGAGTTCTGCGCGGCGAGCGGGATGATCACCGGGTGGTCCAACTGCGCATCCGGGTGATCCGCGATCCACTCCATGGCTCGACGCGAGCCGACCAGTAAGCGGATCTCACCTTTCATGGCGAGATCCTTGAGCATGGCGAGGCCATACTTCAATTTCACCGTCTTGTCGAAGTGGTGCTCCACCACTTCCCACTCGCGCTCGTCTGCGGCGACCGGCTCCAACGGCCAACTCGGCTCGATGAAGTCGTTGTTGACACAGTACTGCCGACAGGCGGCGAGAAGCTCGGTGAATGATTTCTTTGTGGCAACGGCGACAGCCGCAACCGGTTCGACGGCGACCTTGGAATACTTCATGACCGTCGCGACCAACTGGGCCAAAAGAGCCTTGTTGGTCTGAATGCGGGCGATATCCTCGTCGGATCCGCCCGCTGTCAGGACCGCATCGACCAGGCATTTGAAGATTTCAAATGCCTTTCCCCACGCACTCAAAAATTCACTTTTTTTGCGCGGCATGAATTTCTCCTTTCGCGCTGTTGGCTCACTTCTTACCAATGCACCTTGCACTGGCCCAAAGCTTGCCTGAAAGAACATCTTAACTTACCATGGTTTAACCAAAATGTCAACCATCCACCTGTGGATGTGTCATTTAAAATTTAAAACTGAACACTTTTAGAATAATTTAAAATTTAAAAGTGAACATTGCTCAAAAGGTTGTTTGGCGGTAGAATGGCTGGTTTAAATCTTTAACCAGCTATCGTATGG
>Ga0172379_10001829_pt1 | contig 40570 bp, 41 predicted proteins | sample GrowelOW334metaG_FD_119756 | JGI IMG/M metagenome (GOLD analysis project Ga0172379, IMG submission 119756) | Groundwater microbial communities from an aquifer near a municipal landfill in Southern Ontario, Canada - Groundwater well OW334 metaG | ecosystem: Environmental > Aquatic > Deep... | reverse complement strand
TGATGTCATCCCACGCCGTTTTGTAGATATTGCCCAGCGCGATGTCGCCTTCGCCGTCCAGGCAGCAGGGGACGACGGTTCCGTCGACGAGGATGCCCGCTTGGTCGCGGAGCGCTCGGCAGAAGCCGTGGCCAATTTCGTGGATTTCGCTATCATGGTTCGTGCCGCTGAGATTCGGCCAGTCGAAACGCTCCGCGGGGTGGACGGTGATGCCCGAACGGACGAGGACACCGCGCGCGAGAGAAAGAGCGCCGCCGAGGCTGCCGCTATTCATCGAGAAAAAGCGTTCGATACCCGAGACGAGCAGTCCCGTCGCTTCTTCGTCGGCGCGGTTCCAGAGCCTGAGGCTGATCACGGGCGCTGAAAACCCGGTATCTTCGCGCAGCGCGGAAACGGCCGTGAGGATATCGTTCAGCGCCGCGTCGCGCTCTTCGCCGCTGAAGGCTTCAAGGCTGTGGAGCGACACATTCAGGCGTGAAAGTGCTTTCCTGCCGACCAGAGTTCTGCCGCTCCGCGGCAAGAGGGTGCCGTTCGTAGTGACCATGACGGTAAACCCGGCGTCTCCCGCCAGGTCGATCATGTCGCCCAGCTGGGGATGGAGGAGCGGTTCGCCTTTGAGGTGGAAATAGAGGCCCTTCGCTTTATCGTTGATGCGGGAAAGGAGCGTCTTGAATCGATCGATGGAAAGGAAGCCGGGCTCGCGGCCGCTTTCCGGACAGAATGCGCAGCGTAGGTTGCAGACGTTGGTAATTTCGATGTAGAGCTTGTCGAGCTTTTTCATCGATCTCACTGTTTCAGAAAGTCGGCGATTTCCCGCAGGATCGGTTCCAGGCGCTCGGGCGCTTCGTTGAGAATGGTATGGGAGTAGCTGGAGAGTTTTCTCAGTTTTGCGCCGGGGAAGACGCGGGAAAGCACGGGGATATTGTAGTCGAAGTCGACCACGTCGTCGGCGTCGCCTTGGAAGAGTAGAACGCGGCCTTTCCATTCGGCGCTCTTTCCCGTTCCGATGAACTCGTTCCAACGGTCTGCCGCTTTGATCCAGCTTGCGTCGTAGACGGGAAAGAAGAGCGGATCCTCGTCCATGATGAAGCGCAGAAATTCGGGATTAGCGATGGTCCCTTTCCCGACGATAGGCACTCTTGGGAAGGCGAACGGTTTGTCGCCGGTTATTTTTGCCGAGAATCGTTTCAAGGACCATGCCGTTGTCCGCACCAGCGGGGCGGCCAGGACGAGTCGCTCGAGGTAGGCCGCGTCCGCCGGATGACGCAGCGCTAAATCGGTGAGCGCCGCGCAGCCGGTGCTGTGGCCGACCGCGACCGTCGGGAGCGCGGAGGGGCGTAGACCGTCGGCGCGGTCAGCCGGCGTTTCCGCGGCGGCCATCGCGCGGACAACTTCATCCACCGCGTCGCCGTACGAATGGAAATCGTCAATACCGTTCCGGTCTCCGTCGGAGAGTCCGAAGCCGGGGAGGTCGAGCATCCAGACTTCATAGCCCTCATCGGACAGGAGGCGAGCGAGAGCCCCGAAATGGCCTGAGTGCGACATGTAGCCGTGAACGACAAGCGCGCGGCCGCGGACTTCGGGCGGCGTCAGGCGCAGGACGAAAAGGCGGCGGCCGTCGCGTTCAAGGAAGCGCGCGGCGGCGTCGGCTCTCTCCGGCATGCCGTAGAGTTTCAGGTAGTAGCCCAATTCGTTCGGCGCGGTCCAGGCCGAGCCGCCCAGCGTATCGCGCAGAGCGTTCATTCGCGCGATTCTGTGTTCCAGTTCAGCCTTCTTGTCAGTTCCCCCGCCGGGCGCGGAAGCGCAGGAGCCGAATACCAAGACCGCGACGCAAATGGGAAAGAACGCCCGGATCGATTGAAAAATCGGTTTTCTCATCGAACTGCCGGTCCTCCTTGAAGGTAAGCGAGCGCCGCGCTACCGAACATATCGAACAGGATTTTGGCCAGGAGTAGACAGACCGACACCACGAAGATCGGCCGGATGATTTTGGAACCGCGCTTGATCGCCAAACCCGAGCCGATCCAGTTTCCCGCGATATTGAAGAGCGCGGCGACGATGCCCAGGACGATCAGAACCTTGCCGTTGAGGAGAAAAGTCGCGAGCGCGCCGATGTTGGAACTCAAGTTGACGATTTTAGCGTTACCGGAAGCTTTCATCAGGCTGAGGCCGATGATGCCGGTGAAAGCGAGGATGAGGAAGGTGCCGGTGCCCGGACCGAAGAAGCCGTCGTACATGCCGATGGAAAAGCCGATCGAGCCTGAAAGGACCGCGACGCGCGTCATGGAGAGTTGGTCGGATCGATCGGTGCCGCCGAAGTTTTTTTTGAGTAGGACGACGATCGCGATGGCCGGCAGCAGGGCAAGGAGAATGATCTTGAGGTAGCGCTCATCCAGGATGAGCGCGAGTTTCGCGCCGATCGGTGAACCGATGAGGGCTCCGGCAACCGAGAAAACGGCGACGCGGGGATCTATGCTGCCGTGGCGAAAATACCGGAAAGTCGCGAAAGATGTTCCGCAGGACGAGGAGAATTTATTCGTGCCCAGCGCGAAGTGGGCCGGAATTCCCAGGGATAAATAGGCCGGAAGCGAGATTAGGCCGCCGCCGCCCGCGATGGAGTCGATGAAACCGGCCGCGAAGGAAAGGACGCCGAGGACGAGGTATTGCGCGATATCGAAATGCATCGCTTGAGCTTACCCCGCGCGGCCGCGCGATGCAAGAAGCCGTTGCGCGCTCTCGCACTTGTGCCGTTTCAATCGATCCTGCGGACGAATACCGCGATCATCGCTCCGACGACAGCGAGGTGGAAGGCGATCGCGATGAGCAATGACGGCAGGAATCCCGTCGTACCCGCTACGGCTTCCGCGATCCAAAACGGCGGAAGGAGCATACCGATCGTTCGGAAGGCCGACGGCGCAAGGACTGCTATAGGCGCGAAATCCAGGATGCTCATTCCTTTGGAGAAAGCCAGACCCTCGATTTTATTCGCGGGAAACGCGGCAAGGCACAGGGCGTAGAACGGCGTCCCCAACGCCGCCGGTACGGACAGCAGCGCGATCGGTATGAACGCGTAGGGTCCCGCCGCGCCGACGAACTCGCCGGAAAAACCGCCGAGGTAAACCACGGCGATGCCGATGAGCCACGCCGCGATCGTCGGCGGCAAGAGTCTCATGCCCAAGTATCCGGCCCGGCCTCCCGGCGTAGCCGCGCGGTACGCGCCGATCCCTTCGTCCCGTTCCTCCAGCATGAGGAACCCGGCCACGGTTCCCAGCATGGATCCGGGGAGCAGCAGCACGACAATCGCGATGATCGGTCTGTACGGTTCAAGGTCGATGCGCGCGGAGCCGGCGAGCAGTCGCGACACGACGGGAACGGCAAACCGCAGCGCCCCGGCGGCCAGGAACGGCACGAAGGGAAAGACGGCCAGCAGCGGGTCGCGCAATATTGACCGAAGGTCGAGGGTTAGCATGCGTATCAATCGTTTCACGGCGCGGTCCTCCCCGCGTCGCGGAAGAGGCGCGAAAAACTGCGTTCGGCGGCGATGAAAGCCGCCGCGGTCCAAAAGGCGCCGTTCGCTAATGATGCGATGACATTACCGATGCTCGTGGACCGCCCGAGACCGGCGCCTATCCAGGAGACGACGGCCCAGCCGGGGAAAAACGCCGCTATCGTTTCCGAGGGAAAACCGAAGAGCGCGGAGAGCAGCGGCACCGCCATGAGCGCCATAGCCGGGACGGAGGCGATGAAGAAGCCGTTTATCGATTTCACGCGGGAGGCTACGGCGATACCCGCCGCTCCGGCGCAGGCCGACCCCACCAACTGTGCCGCGACGATGGGAAACGGCGTCCAGGCGGTGATGTCGCTGAACGCCGCGAGCGCGGTGCCGGACGCCGCCGCTACCAGTCCGACGGCAAGTCCGCGTTCCAGAAGGTATTCATGAGCCGGATACGGACTCGCCGCCAGCGCCGCGATGGTGCCGTCGGATTTTTCCAGCATGAGAAAGGCGCCGGAAAAGAAAAACGCGAAGAACAGCGGGTCGGAGGCAATCATAGCCTGCGCCGCCGGGAGCTTGAAGGAAAGCGGCAGGGACCTGAGGATAGCGGTCAGCAGCGCCAGGGTCACCGCGAAGGCGGGGATGAAGCCGTGGCGCCATTGGAGGCGCATTGAGAGCGCGTAACGGGTGAAGCGCGTCATTCCAGTTTTCTCCCCGTCGCCGCCATGAAGACTCGGTCCAGAGTCGCTTCTTCGGTGTGGATGGTGCGCAGCCCCTTTTCGGAAATCGCGGCGCGGAAGTCCTCGTTGTCGCCGAGCTCGTCGAGCGGAAAGCTCTTTCGGTCCAGCACCCCGTCCCGTTCGTATTCAACGGCCACCGCGCTTTTGCCGTAGCGCAGCTTCAAGTCCCCGGGCGCGCCCATCGCCGCGATGGCGCCGTCCGAAAGGAAGGCGACGGAATCGCAGAGTTCGTCGGCCGTCTCCATGACGTGCGTCGTGAGGAACACGGCGGCGCCCGCCTCTTTCCGTTCAAGGATGAGGTCTTTCACGATCCGCGCGTTCGCCGGGTCGAGTCCGCTGGTCGGCTCGTCCAGGAACAGGATAGACGGCCGGTGGAGGAGCGCGCGGGCAAGGTTGAGCCGCATGCGCATGCCCTTGGAATACGCGGCCACCGGTTTCCGCGCCGCGTCCAGGATGCCCAGGCGTTTCATCAATAATTCAGGATCGTCCTTGGGCGTTCGATACAGAGACCCGAAGTACTCAAGGTTTTCCAGGCCGGTAAGCTTTTGGTAGAAATTCGGAAACTCGAAGGCGACGCCGATTTTTTCCCGGTACGCCGCGTCGGCCGTTTTCGCTTCCGCGCCGCCGACTTTGGCGCTGCCCGAGTAACCTCGCGCAAGCCCTATCAGCACCTTTTGCGTGGTGCTCTTCCCCGCGCCCGAGGGGCCGAGGAAGCCGAATATCCGTCCCGCGCCGATGGAAAAAGTCAAACCCTTCAGCGTCTCGCGCCCGCGTTCGCCCGGCCACGCGTAGCGCAGGTCCTTCACGTCAATCATATCGATCCCTCCCCTGTCTCCTCGGTTACGCCGGGGACGAGCCATGCTGATGCCATTCCCGCAAACGCCTCGGAGAACGCTTTCCACTCGGCCCCACCGAAGTCGTCGCGATGGAGCGCGAGGAAAAAGGGCGCCATGAAGACGCCGCGCATCGTCGCCTCGTCGATTTTTCGCAGTTCTCCGTTCGCGGTCATGCCTTCAAGAAAACGCCGCTGGAATTCCGCGTCGCGCGCTTTGTGGGCGGCGATCCGTTCCGGCGGCAGCCGGGCTTCCAATTGCGCCACGTCCGTCGCCGCCAGGCTCGCTATGCCCGGCTCTTTTTCCATGATCGCGAAGCTCGCCTGGAAGAGTCGCCTGAAACCTTCTCTCAAGCCGACACCGCCGGAAAACGCCTGGGCGAACGTTTCGGCGCGGAAGCGTTCTTCCCACGATTCCAGCACGCACATCGCGAACTCCTCTTTGGACGGAAAGAAGCTGTAGAAGCTTCCCTTCGCGATCCCGACGGCTTGCGCGATTTCGTCCACCGACATCCCTTTCAAGCCGCGCTGGTTCATGAGCTTTTTGCCCGCGTCTATCAGTTTCCCGCGCAAACGTTCGCGTTCGGTTTCGTTGAAAGCTTTCGGCATGTGACCTCAGTGACCAATACAGTACAAATGGTCATTGATAAGATAAAACACATCCGGTCAATCGTCAAGGGCGGGATCGGTTCGGTTGAACACCGCGAGGAAAATCGAACCACGAAGTCACGAAAACACGAAGGAAATCAAGAATTCAGAATGGATTTTTTCGTGCTTATCCTTGTTCAGCGCCTTCTTCCTTTGCGCCCTTGTCCTATTTTCCTCATAGGCGTATCATTCTATTAGGAAGGGTATTTGTTTTGGGAAAAGTCGAAGGTACTTCAGCGTTCAAAGAAGGCGAACGCTTCACGCTTGAACAATGGCGGACCTGGCCCGAGGGCGAGCGTTGGGAGCTTATCGGCGGTATCTCTTATTGCATGAGTCCGGCTCCGAGGGTCAGTCATCAGTCTCTTGCCGGCAGACTGTATGCCGCATTCTGTTCATTTTTTGAAGGTAAACCATGCGAACCCTTTATAGCTCCCGTTGATGTTTTTCTTCCCGACGGCGATGCTGAAAGCCCCGATACTGTCGTACAGCCCGATGTCCTGGTTGTATGTGAGGACGAAAAGATAGAAGAAGACGGCATCCACGGCGCGCCGACGTTCATCGCCGAAATTCTTTCCCCTACCACCACGCACAAGGACATGACGCATAAAAAAGCCGTTTATGAACGTTCAGGCGTCAAGGAATATTGGCTGGTGAGTCCCGATACGGGCTCCGTCTTCCGTTATGTTCTTAAGGACGGCAAGTATGGATCGGTCACCGAAATCCTCAAGGGAGACACGGTAGAATGCGTTTCTCTGCCGGGGTTTCTCTGGAAAGTCGAGTTGAAAGGACGGAAGAAGAGAAGTTAGCCGCTGGTGAACACGAATACCTTCGTGTTGACTCTTACGCCCACGATAATGGACTTACCGACTTCCTAACCGGCTCGATGCCCCTCTCATTCGCCATGGCGCGAAGCCGGTTCAGTATCGGTTCAGGTAAACACCGCGAGGAAAATCGAACCACGAAATCACGAAAACACGAAAGGGAATAAAGGATTCCCCCCGTCTTTTTCGTGCTTTCGTGGTTACTCAGTCCGTCCTTTCACTTTTCATTTTCTGAAAGAGCCTCCGCGAAGCTTTGTAAAGCCGTTTTGAACCGTTCCAGAGTCTGCTCACGCTCTTGGGTGCTCGCCAGTTTTTCGGCGTGAAGCGCGATGGCCGCCTTACCGTCCTTGCCGGAGATTACGCGGACCTGCAGCACGGACATCCTTCCCGACGGTCCGACGCCCCGGCGGCGATAGTGCGATCCTTCAACGAAGGTGGTAACGCCCGGACTCTCCGCTTCCAATCCCTCATCGGCCTGTCCGAGTATGGCTTGAGCCCGGGCGGAAACGACGAAACGCCAGAGCCGTTCCCCGTCAATTCCGAAAGTCTTGCGCGCTCCTGCCTCAAAGCCGACATCCTTGGTGAGGCCTACGGGTTTTTCGCTCACGGTTTCACGGCCTCCACGCTTACTTCAAGCAGGAAATCAGGGTGGGCGAGGGCGACGACTTGGTAGACACCCACGAGCGGCGGCGTTTCCCGGGATGCCAAAGCCGGAGCGAAGACGGAATAAGAGGCGCGGGGATCGACGCCCGCGACAAGATAGACTTGCAGCCGCACGACGTCGGCCCAACTACAACCGGCGGTTTTTAAGGCAAGCTCGATGCGTTCCTTGATTCTCGCGGCCTGCGCGGTCGCATCTCCCTTCCCCACGATTTCGCGGTTTTCTCCCACCGCGTTCTGGCCGCCGATCCAAACCAATGAAGCGCCTGAGGGAATCACGGCGACTTCTGAAAACGCCGGATTGCGCGGCAAGCCTGCGACCGGCGGATAACTCACTTTCGGCATTGCTGTACCTCCACGATCAATCTAGGCCTTTAAAACCCCGACGTCCAGAACTTGCTTTTTTGCAAGTATTCCCTTTAATTGGAATACATGAAGACTTGGACCTTTTCCTCTAAAAGTTATCCCTGTCCCATCGCCTTGACGGCCAACTTGCTCAGTTCACGTTGGCGGACAAATGTTCTCTGGTTCATCTGGACCGGCACGAATCGATTCAACCAGATATCGCGGCAGATGCCGCAGCTCAACCAAGGCGTCCTTATGCGCGTTTTGCGGGAATTGGAAGCCGACGGCCTTATCAGCCGAAAGGAGCATGGGCCCCGACCCGCTCCCGTCGAGTACTCGCTGACCGATCTGGGGCAATCCCTGGGGCCCTTGCTCGCGCGGATGGCCGAATGGGGACGCGGCCACGGAACGCTCGTCGAAACTGAAGGTCAAACATTGAAGGAGGCTGTAAATTGAGCGATTGGGAAATCTACGATCAGCGCTGCCGAGCTTTGATAGTCGGCACGGCGCGGCTTGAAAAATTGTATACAGGCACCCGCTGGGCTGAAGGACCGGTCTGGGTCGCCGACGCGCGCTGCCTCTACTTCAGCGACATTCCGAACGACCGCGTTCTGCGCTGGACCGAAGGCGGAGAGGTGACGACCTTCCGTTCGCCTTCCCGGTACGCCAACGGCAACACCCGAGACCCTCAGGGGCGTCTAGTCAGCTGCGAGCATGGCTCCCGCGGCGTCACACGTACCGAGTACGACGGTTCGATAACGACGATTGCCGACTGCTACGACGGAAAACGCCTCAACTCGCCCAACGACGTCGTCGTATCCAGCGACGGAGCCGTCTGGTTCACCGATCCTCCCTACGGCATCATCGCCGATTACGAGGGCGGCCGGCGAGAAAAGGAGCAGGACGGCAACCACGTGTACCGCGTCGATCCGGTCTCCGCTTCGGTGACGCGCGTCGTGAGCGACTTCGATAAGCCCAACGGCCTTGCTTTTTCCCCCGACGAAAAAATCCTCTACATAGCCGATTCGGGCGCTTCCCACACCGGCGGAGGACCGCATCACGTGCGCCGCTTCAGCGTTTCAGGCGGCAAGCTCTCAGGCGGCGAGGTATTCGCGGAGATCAATCCCGGCGTACCCGACGGCTTGCGGGTGGATGAATACGGCAACGTGTGGATCAGCTGCGGCGACGGCGTCATCGCGTTCGGTCCGGAGGGGCGGCCTCTGGGGAAAATACACATTCCCGAGCCGGTAGCCAACCTCACCTTCGGCGGCGCGCGGCGGGACCGGCTGTTCATCGTCGCGTCAACGTCTTTGTACTCGCTCTTCGTGAACACGCGGGGCGCGTATCGGGCTTAAGCGTTTTTCAGGCGCTTCCTCGGGCCGCCGCCGTTTCGGATCGGGGTCCGGCCCCGAAAAAGCGTTTGTACTCGCGGCTGAACTGGGACGCGCTTTCGTAGCCGACGCGTCCGGCCGCCTGCCCGGCGTTGAGCCCGTCCTGGATCATGAGAAGGCGCGCTTTGTGCAGCCGTATGCTTTTCAGGTACTGCACCGGCGAGGTCGCGGTGACCGTCTTGAAGGTGTGATGGAAGGCGGAGACGCTCATGCCCGCTTCTTCGGCCAGGGCTTCTACGTCTAGTCCCCGGTCGTAATCGGTGTGAATGCGGTTGAGCACGCGCGCGATCCGGCCGAAGCGGCCGTCTCGGACGGCCAGGGCGCGCAGAACATGGCCCTTGGGTCCGCACAGAACGCGGTATACGATCTCCCTCATTACCGCGGGCCCGAGGATGCCCGCGTCGGTCGGCGACTGGAGACAGCGCAGCAGACGGACGGCCGCGTCGGTCAATTCCTCGGTGAGCGGCGTAGCGCAGATGCAGCGTGGAAGCGGGTTCACCGGCGCGGGCGGTTCGTCCATGGACGACAGCATATCCGCCAAAACGGCCGGATCTATGCGGACGGACATCGCCAGGTAGGGTTCGACGGAATCGGCCACGACCTCGCACTCAAAAGGCAGCGGAGCCGAGAGCACCAGGTAGTTTTGCGCGTCGTACACATAGGTCTTATCGCCGAGATAGCCGATTTTCCGTCCCTGGGCAACGATGACGACGCTCGGCTCGTAGGCCACCGGATGGCGCTCTACCGCGCCCGTGACTCGGTAAAGCTCGAGCCCCGGCAGGACGCTCTTAGACTTGCCTTCCGCCGTAGTCAGTTTTTCCAGCAGTTCGGTCAGACGGTTCTTTTCCATATTGTCACTCCGTATCGGACTATTATGTAAATAAATCCAGGTGCTGGGCAAGATTGCGGCCGCCGATCGGCAGAATTAGGCAACTAATCGGAAGGAACGTGTATGGCGCCGCGTTCCGGGCGGCAGTATCATTCGATTAAGAGGTTTTCATGGAATACGTCAATCTGGGAAAATCGGGCTTGAAAGTGTCGCGGATCTGCCTTGGCTGCATGAGTTACGGCGATCCAGCAAGCGGCCACCATTCGTGGGTACTCAACGAAGCCGAGTCTCGCCCCTTCATCAAGCGGGCGCTTGAACTGGGCATAACTTTTTTCGATACCGCGAATATGTATTCGATCGGCGCCGGCGAAGAAGTTCTCGGGAAAGCGCTGCGCGATTTCGCCGTCCGCGACGACGTCGTGATAGCCACCAAAGTGTTTTTCCCGATGCGCAAGAACGATCCGAACTCGGGCGGCCTTTCCCGCAAGGCAATTTTCCGGGAGATCGACGCCAGCCTCAAACGTCTGGGCACCGATTATATCGATCTCTACCAGATCCATCGTTGGGACTATGCGACCCCCATCGAGGAAACCCTTGAAGCCCTGCACGATGTGGTGAAGGCCGGGAAAGCTCGCTACATCGGCGCATCCTCCATGTTCGCCTGGCAATTCGCCAAAACGCTCTACCTTGCCGACCGGAACGGGTGGACGCGCTTCATCTCAATGCAGCCGCACTACAACTTGCTCTATCGCGAAGAGGAGCGGGAAATGCTCGGCCTTTGCGCTTCTGAAGGAATCGGCGTCATTCCCTGGAGTCCGCTTGCCCGCGGCCGCTTGACCCGTCCCTGGAAGAGCGAAGCGACGACGGCCCGCGAAAAGACGGATAACTACGGAGTCACGCTGTACAAGGCAAGCGAGGACGCCGATGGCCTGGTCGCTGAACAAGTCGCCGCTATAGCCGCCGAACGCGGAGTCCCGGCGGCTCAAATCGCGTTGGCCTGGGTTTTGAGCAAACCGGTAATCACCGCGCCCATCGTCGGCGCGACCAAAATGCGGCATCTGGAGGACGCGGTCGGCACTCTGACCGTCAAGTTGAGCGCGGAAGAGATAGTCCTGCTTGAAGCGCCTTATGTTCCGCATCGTATCGCCGGTTACGAATAAATCGATAAAAAGGGAGAAAAGCATGACCAATTTTACGTTCAGGAATACGACGAAACTTATGTTCGGAAAAGGCGCTCTGGCCGGAGTAGGAAAGGAAATCCGCTCGTACGGCGGCAAGGTCCTCCTGGTGACCGGCGGCGGCAGCGTGAAGGCGATGGGCCTCTATGATAAAGTCGTAGCCGAATTGCGCGGCGCCGGGCTGTCCTTCGTGGAACTCACCGGCATCCAATCAAACCCGAAGCTGAGTTCGGTCTACCAAGGGATCGATATCTGCAAGCGTGAAGGCGTCGACTTCATTCTGGCGGTCGGCGGCGGAAGTGTGCTGGACGCGTCGAAGGCTATCGCGATCGGCGCCAAATCCGAGCGCGATGTGTGGGATTACTACCTGACTTGGCCGACCCAGAAGTACCCGATCACGGACGCCCTTCCGCTGGGGACGGTGTTGACCTTAGCGGCTACCGGCTCGGAGATGAACGGCAACTCCGTCATCACCAACTGGGAAACCAAAGACAAGCTGGCGGTGGCCGGCTGCGAGGCCATCTTCCCGAAATTCTCGGTGCTGGACCCGGAGAATACCTATTCCGTTTCCCCCGCGAATACCGTCAACGGCTGCGCCGACATCATGGCTCATACTTTTGAAGCCTACTTCAGCCACACGAAAGAAACGCCGCTGCAGGATCGAATCTGCGAGGGACTCATTCGGACTACGGTGGAGAACTCTTACCGCGTGGTCAAGAATCCCCGAGATTACGACACGCGTGCGAACATCATGTGGTGCGGTACGATGGCTTTGAACAATATAGCCGGATTGGGAAAGGCGCAGGATTGGGCCTGCCACGGAATGGAACACGAACTGAGCGGCATCTATGACATTCCGCACGGCGCGGGACTCGCCATCCTCTTCCCCGTATGGATGCGCTACGTACTGAGCGAGGGTTCCGGTTTATTCAGCCAGTACGCCCAGCGGGTCTGGGACGTTGAAGCGAAGGGCAAAAGCGACGAGGCGATCGCCTTGGAAGGCATCGCGCGGACGGCCGCCTTCTTCAAGGAAGTCGGACTCCCGAGCCGCTTGTCCGAAGTCGGTATCGATGATAAGAACTTTGACGTGATGGCGGAAAAGGCCGTACGCTTCGGCCCCCTGGGCGGCTACATGAGCCTCAAGAAGGCCGACGTGCTGGCAATTTACCGCGCCGCGCTCTGAATTCAGCGCGGCGGCGGTAACGTCGCCGCGTTTACACGCTGACTCCGATCAGGTGTCCGATTCCGTAGGTGATCGCGGCGGCCGCCATGCCGAAGAGGACCATGCGACTGCCCGCGAAGAGCCAGCTTTTGCCGGTCATCAGGGAACTGGCGGCGCCCAGGCCGAAGAGTCCCGCGGCCGCGAAAGCCGAACTTATGAAAACGCCGGTCATGCCGGTCCAGAAGAAGTAGGGGAGGACCGGGATGATCGCGCCCACGGCGAACAGGAAGAAACTCGTGATCGCCGCTTCCCAGGCAGACCCGCCCAGTTCGTCGGGGTCTATCGCCAGTTCTTCCCGCGCCAGAGTATCCAGCGCGGTCGATTTATCGGAAAGGAGCTTGTCGGCAAGGTGCCGCGCGGTTGCCTCATCGAGCCCCTTCGCCTGGTAGATCAGCGCCAGTTCCTCTTTCTCTTCCTCGGGGACTTCGGACAGTTCCCGCTCCTCAACCTCAAGCTGATGCAGGTACAGTTCCCGGCTGGATTGAACGGAGAGCCATTCGCCTAAGGCCATGGACAGGGCTCCGGCCAGGAGCCCCGCCGCGCCGGTGATCAGGATTTCCCGTTGCGCCACTCCCGCGCCAGCCACACCCATTACCAGGCAGAATACGGACACCAAACCGTCGTTGGCTCCAAGAACTCCCGCGCGGAGCGCGTTGCCGCCCGATTTGTGTCGGCCTTCCACGCGCGCGACATCCGAGCCTCCCATTCCGCCCGTATTCTTGGCCAAGTAGTTGAACACCCGCGCGTGGGAACGCTCTTCGTTGTTCATGCCGACGGCCTTCGCTTCCGGCTGGTCGTCGTAGCCGCCCGCGGCGCGCGACTCGATCGCCGCGATCATGCCGACCATCGACGCCGGTCCGTATTTCTTGGCCATCCACCCGAAAAGACGCGTCTTGAGGCCCGGTTTGAAAGTCGGCGGCTCCACTCCCGCTTCCCGGAGTTTTCCTTCCCAGGTCGCGACGTGGCGTTCCTCCGTCTCCGCCAAACGGATATAAATGGCCGACAAATCTTTGTTGGATTCGGATTCAGCCATCCGGCGATACAGAAGGGATGCCTCACGCTCGGCCTTGAGGTTTTCGTTGTACCGTTTGACGTCCAGTTTCGATATCGATGCTTTTTGTTCGCTCAAGGGAACTCCTTTACGGATGCGGCGTTATTGCCAGTATCGTGATTGAACCTTTTTCCGGACCATAATGCCAGAAAATTCGATAAGCGGCGGGCGTATGCTGTTCGGCATAGGCTTCAAAAATTTCTTCACCTTCGACTCCGGTCAGGCTTTCGTATTTGTGTGTTTTAAGACCTGGATGCCTGGGATCGGCGGCGAGAAGGCGGATAGCCTTCGAGACGGCTTTATATCTTTTTTCCAAACCGCGGTCGTTTTTTAAAATCAATAATTGAGCCTCTGCCGCGGGCATGATCCGGATGTCGAAACCCACGTCTATTCTTCCGGCGCGAGTAGCGATTCATCCAGCTTTTTGCCTTTACCCTGCCCTGATTCCTTGATGCCTTGAGCAACCATTTCACGGGCTTCCTTGTTTTTGTGAAGCCAGAGTTCTTGGGCCGGTATCTCTATGACAGGCCGAAGAAGCACATCGCCATTGGCGCTTTGGAATATTTTGAAGCGGGTAATTCCCTTGTAGACTGAGTTAGCCACCTCCGCGATCGACAGGCGGTTCCGGTCGTCAATCGATTTGGTGGCGACTTCGGTAAAACTTTCAGTAATTCGGATGATATTAGGCATAGAATACCTCTCACTTTTAAGGTAAGACTTTGCCCGTATTGATTCAAGTGGGTAAAACCCCATTGCCCTTCCCCTTCATATTAGCGGTTTAATAATCTTCAAAAATTTCAATCGCAGGGCGTTCAAGTTAGAGGAATTTCCGGGAATCGTCCGGTAGCCGCTTCTCATTTCCCCAATCCGCTCAGCACCGGCCGTCCCGCGGCCATATTCGCGACCAGCCGCCCGGAGAGCGCGGCTGAAATAACGCCGCCCGGCCAAAGCGCGTAGTGGCCCGCCGCATATAGGTTTGACAAGGGCGTGCGCATCAGGTTCTTGAACGGCGCCTTCCAGACCTGGGAGCTTTTGTCGTCGTAGCTCCAACCACCCGAAGAACCGCCGTCGTTGAGCGAAAACCGATGGCTGCTCAGGGGCGAACCGACTTCTAAATAATCGATTTTTGAGGAAAGGCCGGGTATGAAATTCTCCGCGAGCGTTACCAGGTCCCTTCCGACTTTATCTTTGAGCGCGCGGTATTCGTTTGTGCGCTTGCCGTCTATCGATCCGTTTTTCCAAGAGTCTTGCCAGTCGGCCGAGCTATAGGTTTGCAGCACCAGTGTCGACTTCCCTTCCGGCGCGAAGCTGGGGTTTTCGTCCATGAAAAAATTCGCGGTGACCCACATGCGCCGGTGTATATCGATGTCGGAGGCCGCGTCGGGGAAGGTCACGTCGTAGTTGGGGAACCAGAAGACGTGGTTGGCGTCCAGCTTGGCTTTGAGCTCGGCGGACGGAATATTCACGCCCAGGTACGCGGCGACGAGGCTTTCCGTGAGTTTCGCGTTCTGCAGCCGTACGGTGCGCCGCGCCGGGAAAATACCGTCGTCCAGCATGCCCGATACGAACGCTTTGTAGTCCCCCGCGTACACCACTTGGTCCGCCGGAACGAACTCACCTGAGTCGAGCGTCACGCCGGTCGCTTTTCCGTTCCGGGATTCGATGCGCTTCACCTTACACTTGCAGCGGAGTTCGCCGCCCATCGATCTAAAATTTTCCGCCAGAACGTCGTGCAGTTTCTGCATGCCGCCGACGGGATGCCAGTAGTCCCTGATCCAGATGTCCCAAAACCCGGCGAAAAAGAGGTAGGGCATGCGCCGGTAGCCGATGCCCGAGAACCAATTGCGCAGCACGGGGTCTTTGATGTGCGCGCAGACTTTCTCGCGGTAGGAATACGTGACCCATTTCCGCAGCTTCGGGAGATCGGGCATTAACGCAAACAGCTTTCCGACGGAAAAATCATTGAGGAGCGGAAACGAGTGAGCGTCGCAGTGTTTGCGCAGAAAGGCCGACACTTCCCGCACGTCGCGGAACAGGGCAGAAATGCCCGTTTCGTCGGGGAATGCTTCGCATAAGGCTGTTTCTACTGAATCAAACGAATCCAGGAAAAAATCGAAGTCATCCGACCTGAAGCGATAGCGGACCTTGGTCCACTCAAGCTGATCGTAGACTCCCAAATCCTTGAGAATCGGGAACACGATGCCGAGGCTTTCAAAGGACTGGTCGCCGCCGTCGAAATAGTAGCCGCCGCGGCGAAACCCGGACATGTTGCCGCCGGGCTGGTGGTTTTGCTCCAACACGACCGTCTTTTTGCCGTCCCGCGCAAGGTAACACGCGGCGATCATACCGGCGATGCCGCCGCCGACGATGACGACTTTGTCTGAATTCGTACGCATTCGACTACTATATGATTTCTTGGTGCTCGGCGGAAGGTCGAGAAAATAGGAACGGCATGCAACTAAAATTAGAACGTCGTAATTACGAGTCGAGAGTGAGGTTCTGTCGCTGCCGACCTCTTATCAGAATCGAGAATATCGGTCCGGAAAAAAGCATTTAGTGGATATTGGAAATCTTTTCTCTTATATTATTTACTTAAACGTATCGTTACTTGTGCATTTTAACCTCAATCTATGAATATTATAATTGACAAAATATATTAAAAAATTATAACGTTGTAATTACCAACACAAGGAGAGAGCGGTGAAATATCGAATCGCGGTTATTCCGGGAGATGGAATCGGGGTCGACGTCGTCAAGGAAGGCGTCCGCCTCCTGGAACGAGTCGGAGCGGTATTCGGCCATTCCTTCACGCTCGAACATCTTCTGCTGGGCGGGGCGAGTCTCGACACATACGGAACGCCGTATCCGGACATGACGACGGGAATTTGTACTAGCTGCGATGCCATCCTTTTCGGCGCTGTGGGTGGTCCGAAATGGGACATGTTGCCGCTGGAGAAAAAGCCGGAACAGGGACTGTTGAAGCTTCGTTCTTCGTTGAATTTATTCGCCAATTTGCGGCCCGTGAAGGTGTATGAGGATCTGCGGGAAAATTCCCCGCTGAAAAATCGAGTACTTGATCGGGGTTTCGACCTGATGTTGATTCGCGATCTGACCGGCGGTATGTATTTCGGCGAGAAGGGTCGCCGAGAGGGGAAGTACGGACTTGAAGCTTACGACGTCGAATGTTACAGCGTAATGGAAATCGAACGCGTAGCGCGGATGGCCTTCGACCTAGCGATGCGCCGTCGGAAGCGGGTGACGAGCGTCGACAAGCAGAACGCGCTTGAATCGTCCAAACTCTGGCGAGAAACGGTACTCGGTATTTCCAAAGAGTACCCTGAAGTGGAGATGGTTCATAGCCTCGTAGATAAGGCTGCGATGGATCTGGCCTGTAAGCCTTCAGTTTTCGATGTCATCCTTACAACGAGCATTTTCGGCGACATCCTATCAGATGAGGCAGGGGTAGCGACCGGCTCGGTCGGGATGCTCGCTTCCGCGGCGATAGACGGTACCGGATTCGGCTATTTCGAGCCTATTCATGGGACGGCGCCCGACATCGCGGGTAAGGGTATCGCGAATCCCTTGGCGACGATCGCCGCGGTATCGATGCTTCTGGAGATCGGCTTAAAACTTCCGAGAGAGGCCGCCGCGGTCGATCGCGCTATCGTCGAGGTTCTTCGAGCCGGTTACCGGACTGCGGACATTTACAGCGACGGTTTCCGAAGGGTTACAACCGAAGAGATGGGTCTCGCGGTTGTCGAACGGCTTCGCGCCGATGCCGTATAGTTACTGAAGGAGACGCAATCGTTATGGGCAAGAGCATTGCGAAAAAAATACTGGAAAGCCGTCTCGTCGCGGGGGATCTCTCCTCCGGCGGGCAAATTGCGATCGCTGTGGACCAGACCCTTTGGTCGGACCTGACGGGAATAATGGGTGGGCAAATACTGGAAAACGTCGGGGCTGAAAAGGTGATTACCGAACCGACGGTGTTCTATGTGGACCACAATACCTTGGCGACGTCCACGGAAAATGCGGATGATCACCTCTACCTGCGCACGATCGCCCGGCGCTACGGGATTTACTACTCCAAGCCGGGGAACGGTATCTGCCACTCCCTTCATCTTCAACGCTTTGCCGTACCAGGTCGCGTGCTGTTGGGCGCAGACAGCCACACGCCGACCTCGGGGGCCTTGGGTATGTTGGCGATAGGCGCCGGCGGATTGAGCGTCGCCAAGTGCATGCTTGGCGAAAGTTTCCGGATGGTCCTCCCCAAAATTCTAAAAATTGAATTGAGGGGCGAGTTGCGGCCGGGTGTATCCGCCAAGGACCTTGCCTTGGAATCGCTCCGTCAACTGACGGTCAAAGGCGCAATAGGTTACATTATCGAGTTCGCGGGCGCGGGAGTGAAGACGCTTTCCGTACCGCAGCGGGCGACCATCGCCAACATGAGCATCGAAATGGGGGCGACGACGGGTATCTTTCCGAGCGATGCGACGACGCTGGCGTTCATGAAAGGGCAGGGCCGGGAAGCCGACTGGCGCGAACTCTTGCCCGATCCCGACGCCGAATATAACAAGTCTATAACAATTGATATGAGTCGTTTGGAGTCCTTGGCCGCTCGTCCGCACATGCCGGACTTGGTGTCGGCGGTGCGGACTCTGGGCGGCGTCGCCGTCTCATCGGTTTTCATCGGAAGCTGTACGAACGCTTCGTTTTCCGATATCTCCAAGGCCGCGGCAATCCTGAAAGGACGAAAAGTCGCGCAGAGCGTGGAGCTGACCGTCGCGCCCGGGTCCCGCCAAGTACTTGCCCAGCTCATCGCTTCCGGCGCTTTGGCGGACCTGACGGCCTCAGGGGCTCGTCTCCTGGAATGCGCTTGCGGCCCCTGCATCGGCATCGGCCAAGCGCCCGCAGCCAAGGGTGTGGCTGTTCGGACCTCCAACCGCAATTTTCCCGGGCGTAGCGGTACCGTGGACGCTTCTGTGTATTTGACGGGACCGGAAACGGCCGCCGCTACTGCGTTGACGGGAACGCTGACCGATTCTCGCGATGTGTTCGACGCGGAGCGATTGCGCGCATGCGTTGAACCGGAATACTATCCGGTGGACGACGGTCTGTTTATTCCACCCGTTCCCGTGGTGGAAGCCCTCCGTACCGAGATCATCCGGGGCAGCGGAATCACCTTCTTGCCCGAATTCGATCCACTTGATGATTTTATTTCGGCTGTTGTCGCAATCAAACTGGGAGACAACATCACTACCGACGATATTATTCCCGGCGGATCAAGTATCCTGAAATTCATAGCCGATATTCCCCGCTTTGCCGAGTATGTTTTCCATTATGTCGATCCTTCCTTCGTTGAACGCGCTAAAAGTCTGGAGATCTCAATCATTGTGGGCGGGGAAAATTACGGACAGGGTTCCAGCCGTGAACACGCTGCGTTGCTTCCTCGCTTCTTGGGCGTAAAGGCGGTTATCGCGAAAAGCTACGCGCGTATCCATAAGGAAAACCTGATCAACTACGGGATGCTGCCGCTGGTACTCAAAAACCCGAATGACTATGCGCTGATCGAAGTGGGCGATTCGTTGGAGATTGCCGATGTCCACGCGGCTGTGGAGTCGGGCGCGGTCTCGCTCCGTGTGCCTTCAAAAGGCTTGACGATCGCGGCCGCCCTGGAATTGTCGGATTACGACAGGCGGGTCATTCTTTCAGGCGGCGCGGTGAACTATCTGCGGGAGAATCTGGGTTCTGTGTGACGTGACCTGAAGAGATGACGCGGTCTCGGAGTAGGTACCTCGCTCCGGGTTTTTCATTTTGTTTCTGTTCCGAAAATGGAATCAATAACACTAGAAATGAAACAGGAACCGAAACTGCGGTTTTGCTTTTTTATGTTCCAGAGGTCGTTCAATAGATCGATCTCCTGTAATTCTAATTATAATAAGGCATTGACACCCCTAGTATCCAACAATTCAAAAAGCCGTATCTTTGGCACGATCTTTGCTTAAAACGTTTTAGTCCGCCTTCGGCAGAGGAGTCGAAGCGGACGACGTCAACAAACATCAACAAGGAATCTAGGGGAGCGCTATGACGGTGAACGGAAAAGCCCTTGCGGGAATCAATGTGTTGGATATGACCCAGTTTTTAGCCGGTCCGTATTGCGGATCGGTTTTGGCGGACATGGGCGCGGAAGTTATAAAAGTTGAGCCGCTTACGGGGGATCATGTGCGCCACGCCATGCCTCAAAAAAATGACGTCAGCGTGTACTACGAAAACATGAATCGCGGTAAGAAAAGCATCACCATTAACCTGAAAACGCCCGAAGCCAAGGAGATATTCAAAAAGCTCATGGCCAAGGCCGACGTGTTCATAGAGAACAGCCGCCCGGGCGTCATGGAACGTCTCGGCTTCTCCTATGAGCAGGTTAAGACGTACAACCCCGGCATCGTTTACTGTTCCATCTCCGGTTTCGGCCAAACGGGCCCGTACAGCGACCGTCCCGGCTACGATCTGATCGGACAGGCGATGGCGGGAGCGATGAGCATCACCGGTTTCGAAGGTCAGACCCCGTTGAAATCGGGCATTCCGCTCGCCGACGTCATGGGCGGTATGAACGGGGCAATCGGCATCCTCGCCGCGCTCTACAGCCGTACGCTCACCGGAAATGGCCAACTCATCGACGTCGCGCTGGTGGACAGCATCGTTTCCAGCATGCGGACAGTGACCATGCCTTACTTCGTGAACGGTACGATTCCCGGCCGCAGTGGTAACCGCTATCAGAACGCCTACCCCTACGATTCTTTCCGCGCTAAAGACGGCGATTACGTCGTCGCCTGCGGTACCGACGCGCATTTCTCGGCGCTCTGTTCCGTCATGGGTAAACCCGAACTCGTCGATGATCCCCGTTTCAAAGAATTTGAAACGCGCAAAAAGAACGCCGACGAACTCAAGGCCATCATCGACAATTGGAGCTCCGACAAAACCGCGAATGAGTGCATCGAGGCAATTCTCAAAGTGGAGATCCCCGTCGCTCCGATCTACAACATCGACCAAGTGGCCGCGGACGAGCATATCCACAAGGTGCGTGAGATGTTTGTCGATCTCAATCATCCGGTTGCGGGTAAAATCACCATCACCGGATCGCCGATCAAGATGTCCGCCACGCCGACCACGCCTACGGCGTGTGCGTCGATGCTCGGGGCCGACAACAAAGCCGTGTACGGCGGCATCGGCGTGGATGCGACGACGCTCAAGGCTTATAAAGAAAAGAAGATCATTTAGGCGGTGATGTATATGAATTTCCCAAAAGAAGTGGAGATAACCGAAGTCGGCCCTCGGGACGGTTTCCAAAACGTCGCCGAATTCATTCCGACCGCCGCGAAGTTGGAGATTATCGACGCATTGGTTGAATGCGGTTTCAAGAATATCGAGATCACTTCTTTCGTCAATCCGAAGGCCGTGCCGCAGATGGCGGACGCGAAGGAGGTCGTGCAGGCTTGTCGCGCTAAGCATCCCGCTGTCGCCTTTTCCGCGCTGACGCCGAATCTCCGGGGCGTCCAGAACGCCCTTGAAGCCGGCGCGGAAAACTTGGTGTACATAGTTTCCGCGAGCGAACGGCACAATATGGAGAATACTCGGCAAACCATCGACCAGTCCCTTGAGGGTTTGGTGGAAGTCCGCAAAGTGATGGGCTCTGCACGTCTTCAATTGGCGATACCGACGGTGTTCAACTGTCCCTGGTCCGGAAAGGTGCCGCCCGAATCGACCATCAAGATCATCGAACGGGGCTTGTCTCTCGGCGTGACCTCCTTCGGCATAGCCGATACGGTCGGCGACGCGAATCCGCTGCACGTCAAGGAACTGTTGGATATCCTGAAAGCCCACTTTCCCGGCCTGAATATCGCGCTGCACCTGCACGATACCTACGGCATGGCGCTGGCGAACATTCTTATGGCCATGGAAAGCGGCGTAACCCGCTTCGAGTCGGCCATCGGGGGACTGGGCGGCTGTCCCTTCGCGCCGGGCGCCGCGGGAAACGTGGCTACCGAGGATCTGGTGAACATGCTGCGCGGCATGGGGATCAGGACGGGTATCGACCAGGAAAAAGTGATGGCGGCTTCCGCAAAGGCGAAAAGTCTCTTGCCGGTGCCGCTCAATAGCCGGGTCGCGCTGGCGATGTCATGTGCTCGGCATTTCGAATAATCCGAACGTGAAAATCAGGTAGGAGAACACTAATGAAGGAATTACTCACGGGAGACGAGGGCGTCGCGCGCGGCGCCTATGAGGCAGGAGTGTGCTTCGCCTCCGCGTATCCGGGAACCCCGAGCACGGAAATCCTGGAGAATATCGCCAATTATAAAGAAATCATCGCCCAATGGGACCCGAACGAGAAGGTGGCGATGGAATCGGCCATAGGAGCTTCACTCGCGGGCGGACGGTCCTTGGCGGCGATGAAGATGGTCGGCGTCAACGTAGCCGCGGACCCGCTCTTGAGCTTCGCGTATTCGGGCGTCAACGGCGGCATGCTGCTGGTATCCGCCGACGATCCGGGGATGCATTCGTCGCAGAACGAGCAGGATAACCGGAACTACGCCAAGTTCGCCAAAATTCCGATGGTGGAGCCCGCCGACAGTCAGGAATCCAAGGATATGGTTAAGGCGGCCATGGAGATCAGCGAGGAATTCGACACGCCCGTGCTGATGCGCATGACCACCCGAGTCTGCCACAGCAAGAGTCTGGTCACGCTTTCCGATCCCATCCCACAGCCGAAAAAACCGTACGTCAAGAATCTTCAAAAGTTCGATCTGGTTCCGGCTGTCTCCCGCAAGCTGCGCGTGAAGGTTGAGGAGCGCCTGAGAAAGCTTGAGGCTTTTTCGGAAACGACCGACTTGAACTACGCCGTCTTGAACGATCGGAAAATCGGCATTGTGGCCTCCGGAGTCGCGTACCAGTACGCCAGGGAAGTGTTCGGCGTTACCGCCTCCTACTTCAAGCTCGGCTTCACGTACCCGCTCCCCCTCAAGAAGCTCAAGGATTTCGCCTCAAAGGTGGAAGCCGTGTACGTCATCGAGGAACTCGACCCCTTCATCGAAGAACAGATGAAAGCGGCCGGTATCGCCTGTGTCGGGAAAGAAAAGATTCCAGCGTACGGCGAGCTCAATCCCGAGATCATCGCTTCCGTTCTGCTCGGCAAAAAGAATGAGGTAATCGATTACGACAAAAGCGTCGTCGCCGATCGTCCGCCGACGCTCTGCGCCGGCTGTCCGCACCGCAGCTTCTTCTTTGAATTGGGCAAGCGCAAGAATACGATGATTTCCGGCGATATCGGTTGCTACGGACTCGGCGGCGCGGATCCGCTGAACGCAAAGGATTCGTGCATCTGCATGGGAGCCGGCCCGAGCATCGCGCACGGCGCGCAGAAAGTATTCAACAAATTCGGTGAGGATATGCGCGTGGTCAGCGTCGTCGGCGACTCCACGTTCTTCCACACTGGCATCAACAGCCTCATGACGTCGGTGTACAACAAGAGCGATACGATTACCTGCATCCTGGACAACCGTATCACCGGCATGACGGGGCATCAGGAAAATCCCGGCAGCGGTTTTACGCTTCAGGGCGAGCCGACCAAGCTTATCGACATACCGACGGTGGTGAAGGCTCTGGGCGTTGATCACCTGCGTGTCGTAAATCCGATGAAGCTCAACGAACTGCGAGACGCCTTCAACTGGGCGTACGCTCTGAAGGAACCGTCGGTAATCATTACCCGCTGGCCCTGCGTGCTTAAGAAGCTGACCGTCGCCGACGAGGAAGAATTCGGCGACTATAAGGGTGTCTGTGTTGTGGATCAGGAGAAATGCATCGGGTGCAAGATCTGCTTGAAAACCGGTTGTCCGGCTCTGCAGTTCAATAAGGTGACGAAAAAAGTGAAGATCGATCAGGCCCAGTGCGTCGGGTGCGAAGTATGCGCGCAGGTCTGCCCGAAGCAGGCGATAGCCAAGGCGGAAAAATAAGATGGCGGAAACGAAGAACGTATTGCTGGTCGGCGTCGGCGGCCAGGGGACTATTCTGGTCAGCAAGATATTGTCCAACGGTTTGATTGAAGCGGGCTACGACGTCAAGATGTCGGAAGTCCACGGCATGGCCCAGCGCGGCGGCAGCGTCACCACGCACGTCCGCTACGGCAAGGAAGTATTCTCGCCCATCCTCGTGAAAGGGCAGGCCGACATCCTGGTGTCCTTTGAGACGATGGAAGCCCTGCGCTGGCTGGAATTCCTGAAACCCGGCGGAAACGTCGTCGTGAACGATTATCAGATTCCGTCCGCGCCGATCCTGATGGGGAAAGCGGACTACCCGGAAGGCGTGCTGGAAGTCTTGAAGAGCAAGGCCCGAACCGCTACGATCAAAGCCGCGAAAATCGCCGGTGACCTGGGCAACGTGAAGGCCATGAACGTGGTGCTTTTCGGCGCGCTGGTAAAGGCGATAGGGCTTACCGACATCGATTGGGAAGCCCAGATTACAAAGTTCGTGAAGCCGAAGACCGTTGAGGTCAACCTGAAAGCGTTCAGGGCAGGCTTGGCGGCGCTATAAGGCGGTAACGATGGGTAGGCTTGCCGAGCTCGCGGGGGATTGTACCCATACCAGGACGATAGAGATGTCGACCTTCGCGGTCGATGAAACGCATATCCTCAGTACGGGACGCCTGAAGGACGTTCGCCTCCTGCCCTCGTTCCGGATCAGCGGCGAAAAGCGCGATCCGGGACCTTTGCATGACCTCGCCCTTCATTTGCTGATTCGCACCCCCGATCTGGTGATCGAGGACGTCGAAGTTGAGATCAATACGGTTCCGCGCGCCGACTGCCGCAAGCTGGAACAGTCCATGGCCGGCGCGATAGGCTTGGCGATCAAGGGCGGTTTCACTTTCAAGGTAAAAGGGACGGTCGGCGGTAAATCCGGCTGCACCCATCTGGTGCATCTTTTGGTTACGATGGCTCCGGCGGTGCTGCAAGGGTATTGGGCCCTGCTGGACCGGCGCGAGTCCGTTCCCACCGATGAAGCGCGCAGGCGCGCGGCGCTCTCCGCGAAGTTCCTCAAGGATTCCTGCTACACCTGGCGGGAGGACGGAGAGGCGTATCGCGGCTTGATCTCTATTGCCGAAGGCGCAAATTAAGAACCGGCGGGCCTTACGCTCTCACCCGCCCCGCTCCTTACTCTCGTTCCTTCATCTTTCTTAGCTTCCGCCACAGAGTCGTTTTCGGCAAGCCGAGCTTTTCGGCGGCTTCAGCGAGATTCCCGCACTCTTTGATCGCTTCCTCTATCAACGCTTCCTCTTGCGACGCGATTTTCGCGCGGAAGTCGTCTTCGCACGCCGTTCGCTCCGGTTCGATGGCCGGCAGCAGGTCCGGGGCGATGACCGCGAGCAGCGAGTGGGGATCCTCCCCTGCGAGCCTTTCGTCCAGGAAGAACGTCAGCCTTTGGATGAAATTCAGCAATTCTCTGACGTTCCCCGGCCAAGGGTATTTCTGAAGGTACGGCATCATGTCCGCAATTAGGTTCGCGGCGGATTCCCGTTTTTTTTCGGGCAGGAAATGCGCGCAGAGGAGGGGGATGTCTTCTTTCCTTTCGCGGAGCGGCGGAATTTCCAGATAGAGGACGTTCAGGCGGTAGTACAAATCTTCACGGATGAGTTTTTGCTCCAGAAGAGTTTTCGGCGGCTTGTTGGAGGCCGCTATCACGCGTATGTCTACGGGAATGATCCCTTCGGCGCCGACGCGGAGGACTTCCCGCTCCTGGAGCACGCGCAAGAGACGTCCCTGCATGTCCAGGGGCATGGCGTCGATCTCGTCCAGAAAAATCGAGCCGTTGTGCGCCAGCTCGAAGAGTCCCGCTTTCCCGCTTCGCTTGGCGCCGGTGAAGGCCCCTTCCGCGTAGCCGAAAAGCTCGCTTTCCAGGAGCGATTGGGGCAGGGCGCCGCAGTTTATGGCGACGAAAGGCCCCTTGGCGCGTCGGCTCGCGTTGTGGATGCCCTGGGCGAACAGCTCTTTGCCGGTGCCTGAGAATCCGTTGATGAAGACGGTCAAATCCGAAGAGGCGAACTTGCGCGCCAAGTCTTTTTTCTGTTTGATCACCTCGGATTGTCCGAGTATGTCTTCCAGGGTCAGCTTGGCGCGGAACTGTCCCTCCGTCGACTCTTTGCGCAGTTTGTGCTCGATCTGTCGTATGCTGGACTCTTCCTGAAAAGTAGCCACGGCGCCGGCGATGTCGTCCCCGTCCAGAATCGCCTGCCTGTTCGTGACGATGCGGACGCCGTGAACGGATTGAACCTGGTTGAGCTGCGCTTGGCCGTTCTCCAGTACTTCCACGAGGCGCGATCCGGGTATTACTTCTGCCGCTTTTTTGCCCATCGCGCTCTGGGCCGTGATGCCGAGTATTCTTTCCGCCGCCTTATTAAAGATATCGATATCGCCCGATGAATCAACGGCGATCACGCCTTCGTACGAACAGCCGAGTATCGTTTCCAGCCGATTCGCGCGGCGTTTCACTTCCTGGTGCAGGCTCGCGAGTTCGTCGGCCCGTTTTAGGGCTTCCCGTATCGAGTCGGGGCTTGTTCGGAGAAAGACGTTCGGGACGCCGTACTTTTGAGCGTACAGGGTTGAGGGTCCGCCGCCGACGACGCAGTAGTTTCCTTCGCGCGATAAAAGCTCAATGCGGGTTTCCAGTTCCCGGATGGTTTTGATGGTCAGCGGCGTTATGGTGATGCCCAGGACGTCCGCTATAAGGTCCAATCCGACCGGCCTCTGGAAATAGGTTAAAGCTATGTTTTCGCTATAACGTTTAGCTTCTCGGCAGCATTCGAGCAAGTCGAAGGGGCCCGGATCGATCGTGACGACAGGCAGCTTGTACGCCCGCGCCAGGTGATAGGCGGTTCCGCCGCGGCTTACGACGATATCCCCGAGGCTCAGGGTTTCCGGGCGCGCGCCTTCAGCTCCCATCCAGCCGTCTTCGGTCATGATGCCTTCGACGATGTCCAGCCCGATTCCCATTTCTTCGGCGATTTTTCGTACCGCCGCGGTGAGATCTCTATAGGGTGATACGAATGATATCTTGTTCACAATTTCGATTATGGAACGGAAATGCCGAATTTGGAATGGTTTCTTTGATTATTTCAATCGCGGATTTTTTATCTTATATCTAATTCTTTATGAATGAAGTACTTAGAATAAAACATATCTTGGCATGAATAATGCTTGTATCAAAATGTCGAAAGGAGTGACGGTTGCGCTATCGACTTTCCCGAAATAGTATGTGCCGAGAGATGCCGAAAGTCTCACAGACAGCAGGAATCGCGCGCGAGAAGTTTCGGTTCCCACTCCTTGTGGACGGCTCCCTTGATCTTTCCGCCGGCCAAATTGTAAATCAAGCCGATGGAGTCCGCCGCCATCTCTTCTGTCGGGATGGCGACGACGGTGATGGACGGGGTGGAGAACTCGGTCATTTCCGGCTCGGCCATGCCGATGGCGATGATTTCAAGATCCTCGGGGATTCTGACCTTTTCTTTGTTGAAAACGTGCGCGGCGCCGACGGCAAGAAAATCGGAGTCGCAGAAAAGCGCCTTGGGGCGGTCGGGAAGGTTCAGGAATTCCCTTGCCGCGAGCGCGCCGCCGGCGAAACTGTTTTCGCATTGAATAATGAAGCGTTCTTCGATTTTGATGCCGTATTTCTCACAGGCCGCAATGACGGCGGCCGTGCGCGCGCTCATCGCGAGGTCCGCGTTCTTCACCGTAATGACAGCCATTCTGCGGTGACCCTTGGCGGCAAAAAGTGTCACGGTCTTCTCGGCGGAAGCTTGGTGATCGGCGCAGACGGTACAGTAGTCGTCCAGATACCGATTGAAGAGGACAGTTGGAATAGGAGGGTGGTAACCTTCCAGGTATTTCATGTCGATCGCGGACGTGGCCCCGATGATGGCTCCGCTGAATCTGTTTTTGGAGGACTCGTTGAATTCTTCCGCGATCTTTCCGCTCTCGAAAGTGCAGACTACGATCTCGCAGTCGTAGCTCAGCCGATTCTTACCAGTTTGGATGCCCTTGAGAAGTCCCGCGAGGAAGGCGGTCCGATAATCCAGAGGCCAGAAAAGCGCGATGGTCGGCTTGTCGCCTTCGGAACTCTTGAGGCGTCTGGCCGTCATGTTCGGTTTGTATCCGAGGGTGTCGATGGCTGCCAGGACTTTCTCGTTCGTTTTGTCGGCGACCTTCCGTTCTTTCGCCTTGCCGTTCAAAACGATGGAGACGGTGGAAACGGACACTCCCGCAAGCGCGGCTACGTCTCTGATGGTGGGCATAAGAAAGTTCTTACCTCCGCGATTGACAATCGAAACTCCACAGTATATGCGTATCGCGCAAGACGCAAGAGATCGTTATTTCAGTATACACGAAAAATGAGACAATTCAAACGTTATAATTAAGAAATTTATGAATAGCGAGCGAGAATAGAAATTTTTTTAAGGAGAAGAGAAAGGAGGTATTTTCTGTTAATTTATAGTAATGATATATTATATAGATAATTATAAGAATAGAATGGAAAAATATTCAGCGGTTGGTTGGTTTGGATCGGATGTGAAAAAAATTGACAGGTTCAGGAATTGATGATACGTTTAGAACGTTGTATTTTTGTGTTAAGTGCGTCCATGCGGACGGGATCTTTTAGAATGCAATTTATGGAGGTACGTATGAGAGGCAAATTGGTTATCGGTATTTCGATGGCTCTGTTGGTTACCGTAGGCGCGTTCGCCGAGGGTAAAAAAGATGCGGCTTCGAAAGAAGAAGTTAAGGCCGTGAAAATGACTCTTGGACATTCAGGTTCTCCCACTCACCACTATCAGGTTTCCGCCCTGAAGTTCGCGGAAATCGTGGCCCAGAAAACGAACGGAAAATACAAGATCAACGTGTATCCCGCCGATCAGCTCGGGCCTGGCCCGGAGGAACTTGAGGCTGTAAAGGTCGGAACCCAGGATTTGGCGATCGAACCGGACGCCTTCCTCGCGAACCATGAAAAACTGTTCAACGCGCTGGGCATGCCCTACAATTTCACCAATTTTGATCAGGTTAAAAAGATTCCGGGCAGCGAAGCCGCGTTGTTCCTTGAAGAGAAAGCGAAAGCTAAGGGGCTCGTGATTCTCGGGTGGATGGCGAACGGTTTCCGTTTGACTACGTCCAACAAAGTGATTTCAACCCCCGACGATATTAAAGGGCTGAAAATCCGTATCGGTTCCGCGAAGCTGATCGCCGATCTCATTACTACCCTTGGCGCGAACCCGACTCCCGTCGCCATGGCGGAGACCTATACCGCTCTCCAGACCAAGACCGTCGACGGTCAAGAGAATCCGACTACGAACATTCTCTCCAGCAAGCTTTATGAAGTGCAGAAGCATCTTTCTCTGACCCGTCATCAGTACGTGACGCAACCGCTTGTGATGAATAAGGCGAAGTTCGACAAGCTGCCGGCGGATGTTCAGAAGATTTTCATGGACGCCGGTGCCGAAGTGGCCCTGATGGACGTGCAGGCCGTTCAGGACAGCGAAGCCAAGCAGCTTGAGGATCTGAAAACTAAGGGTATGATCATTACCCAACCCGACGCCGCCGCTTTCAAGGCCGCTCTCGCGCCTCTCTACGCCAAATACGCTCAGACCGGCGGGGATGAATGGGTAAAACTCATGAAGATGATCGAGAATATCAAATAATACTCTCCCTGGGGTGTGGAAGAAGTCGCTTGGCTTTTTTTTGCACCCTTCATAATTCTCTTTTGGAAAGGACCGCCAAATGACTTTCAGTGAACGATTCGACGGTGTCGTAAAGAAGTTGAATAAGGTGAACGAGATATTGATGATCGTCACCATCCTTATAATGTTCGTGGTTCTGCTTGCCCAAGTTGGATCGAGGTTTATTTTCTTCATCCCTCTGCCGTCGTCGCAGGATATCATCATCTATTTCCTGATCGCGTGTGTGTTTTTCGGGATCGGTTCCGCGGTATCGAACGACAAGATGATCGCGATCGATATTTTGACTCATTATTTGCCTGAAAAGCCCAAGAACGCTATATTGCTTGTCGCGGATCTTGTGAGCATCGCCTTTTCCGTAATCCTGATAAATCAGGGACTCTCCATGATGGAGAAGACCAAGGATTCGATCATCGGCGCCTCGCCTTTCACCGTCAATTATTATTATTTGCTCGTAGTCGTCGGCTGCGCCGTCATGTGCGTGAATTACGTCAACAATCTGTTCAAGCGCATCGCGATCCTGAGTTCAGGCGGGGGGAAGAAATGACCGCTGTATTGCTTATCTCCGTTTTTGTCTTTCTGGCGTTCGCTATTCCCATCGGCATCGCGTTGGGCGGCGCCTCTCTGGTAACCCTCTGGGTCGGCGGGATGCCTGATATCATCGTCGTACAGAAAGTTATGTCGGGCATCAATCATTTCACCATGATCGCCGTCGTTTTCTTCATCCTCGCGGGCGAGGTGATGACGGAGGGCGGCGTGTCGCGGAAGCTCGTCATGCTCGCCAACCGCATGGTCGGCAAGCTGCCCGGCGGGCTCGCGATGGTCACAACCCTTTCGGCCATGTTCTTCGGCGCTATTTCCGGTTCCTCCGCTGCTACCACGGCCGCAATCGGCGGTATCATGATCCCTCCGATGGAAAAAGCCGGCTACAAGAAAGACTTCACGGCCGCAATCGTCGCGGCGTCGGGGCTTCTCGGCCTGATCATTCCTCCCAGCGGCACGATGCTCTTGTACGCGGTAATCGCGAATGTCTCGGTTCTTGAGATGTTCATCGGCGGCATTATTCCCGGCATCATTATGGGCTGCAGCCTGATGGTGGTCACCTTCTTTATTTCTAAAAAAGAAGGATACGGAACGAAGCAAATTGAGCTTGAGGAGAAAAATGACGACAGCCGCGCCAAGGTGCTGTTCCATAGCTTCATGGCGCTGCTTTCTCCGCTTATCATCATCGGCGGAATCTACTCGGGCATTTTTACGACTACCGAAGCTTCCGGCGTTTCCGTTCTATACGGGTTGCTCGTCGGTGTTTTCGTTTTCAGGGAACTGACACGGAAGCGGATATACAACGCGCTGGTCAAGACCGGCATCGCTTCGGCCGTTATCCTCTTTCTGATCGGCGCGGCCGCGGTTTTCGGTTGGCTCATGACCGTTCAGCAGATTCCTACGATGCTGACCGAGTTCATTTCCTCGTTCACCAAGAGCCCTCAGATTGTTCTCCTGCTGGTCAATATCGTGCTGTTGATCGCCGGCTGTCTTTTGGATAACGTCGCGGCAATCACGATGTTAACGCCGGTGCTCGTACCGCTCGTGACGTCCTTCGGCATAGATCCGACCTTCTTTGGTCTTATCATGATCATCAACTTGGCCATCGGACAGATCACGCCGCCCATAGGCATGAATCTCTTCGTCGCCTCGAACATCTCGGGCGTTAAGCTTGATAAGATCGTCGCGAATGTGCTGCCGTTCCTGGCTGTTCTGCTCGTAGACCTCTTCCTGTTCACATACGTTCCCGATATCGTTATGGTTTTGCCGAATTTACTTCTTAAGAAATAAGTTTCACTCGAGTATTTGAAGGCGGCCGTCTCCGATGAAGCCCTTTCGGCTTTCGGGGACGGTTTTTTTTAGGAGAAAGCTAGCGTGAAGAAAGGCGATTTTGTTTGGCTCGGGATTTTCTGCGCCGTGAGCGCGGTATTCCTGGTTCCGGCGAGCAGGGAGGTCGCGATGGGCTTTTCAAAACTCCATCCCTACCTCATGGGGTTCATCAAGTTTGCCCTTCTTGCCTCCATGGGTGAATTGCTCGGTCTACGGATCGCGGGAGCTTCGTGGAAAAAACCGCTCGGTTTCTATGAAAAAGTGGTAGTTTGGGGGCTTATCGGCGTCGTCGTGACACTGATGTTTACCCTGTTTTCCGCCGGTGTCGCGGGGGCCGTCAAAGCAAAGCTGCTGTGGGCGGGAAGCGGAGAATTTTCGAAATACGGTACCGCCTTCTTGATCAGCGCGACCATGAACTTGGTGTTCGCTCCGGTGTTCATGATTACGCATCGATTTACGGATACGTACATCGATATTTGGCGCGGAGAAGGGCGTCGGCCTGATTTTTCTGAACTGATTACGAAAATCGATTGGCAGGGCTTGATCGGTTTTGTCGTCGCCAAGACTATTCCGTTCTTTTGGATTCCCGCGCATACGGCGGTTTTCCTGCTCCCGGGGGAATATCGAATTCTCGCGTCCGCGTATCTTTCTATCGTTCTAGGGATCATTCTTTCGTTCGCCAAGGGAAGAAAAAGACAGGGCGCTGAAGTCTGCCGAACATTTACAAAATAAAACGTTCTAATTTACAATTATTGGAAAAAATAGTAAACGGCAGGGGCGGTCCACTCCGGATGATCTGTCCTTGCATTTAATTTCGTGAAAATATCTAAAATCATATTTTGTATATATTAGATGTATAATTTCTCAATCAAGATATTTTACGTCATTCCCCTTTTTTGTGAACGACACCATTTCAGCATTTGACAAACCAAAAAAGCCGTGATACATTAATTACAACGTTCTAATTAAGGAATAATAATGACCGTTGTTGAGCGATTCCTCGGGGGCGTCCCCGGCGATATAGTCCGTTTGAAAGCGGATATCTGCATGGTGAACGACGGAGACGGACACTCCGCCGTCGATATGGTCGAAAAGGCCGGCGATGAGGTGAAGGCTTCCAATGTCATCGTCCTGTTCGATCATTCCGTGCCTGCCGGCAGTTACGATAGCGCGGCCATTCAGAAAAAGTTGATCGCCTTCGCGAAAAAATGGGATTTGGATTTCGCGCAAGCCCAAGGCATCGGGTATCAGACGCTACTGGATAAATTGTCGGGGAAGGCGCAGATACTGGTTTCCTCGGGTACCCATAATGGTTTCATCGGCGCCAAAGGGTCGCTCGGTTTTCGGCTCGACGGGGAGGCTATGGCCAAATATCTCTCCACGCGGTCGTTCGAACTCAAGATTCCCGAAACGCTCGGCATAGAACTGGCCGGCGCTCTGAATCCGGGCGTTCGCGCCGCGGACCTGATTTATTCGATTCTTAACGATATCGGTCCGGATGGTTTCACGGGCTTCGCGGTTGAGTTCTTCGGGGCCGGAATCGACGGGCTTTCCTTGAACGATAGAATCGTTCTGTGCGGTACGGTGACTCAAGCTGGGGCCGTTACGGCGCTCTTCAGTGCCGGCAAGAACTCCGGATTCAAGAAGCCCGTAAGGTTCGATCTTAGCCAAATCCTTCCCGTCGTCGTCTCACCCAGCGACATCTTCAGCGCCAAACCCATCAATCAATTCGCCGGTGTTCCGGTTCAGGTCTGCTTCGTAGGCGGCTGCAACGGCGGGCGCATCGAAGATCTGCGGACTGTGGCGGGGATACTCAAGGGTAAGCGTGTAAAAGTCGAGGTACGAGCCATGGTCGGCTTCGTGAGCAACTCCGTGTATCTCCAGGCCTTGGAAGAAGGACTGATCGACATCTTTATCGATTCAGGCGCGCAGGTTACCAACCCCGGTTGCGCCTCGTGCCGGACGACGTCGATAGGCGTCGTCGGCGATGGCGAAAACATGCTCACCACCGGCTCCTACAACTTCTCAGGCTGCGCGGGTACTGCCGACTCGAAGGTGTATATCGCTTCTGCGGAAGCGGTCGCGCGCGCGGCCCTCAGTGGCCTCATCTACGAGGGTTCACTCGGGGAAGGGCGATAACATGAATAGTCAATTCAGCGGAAAGATATGGAAGCTCCCCGACGACGTGGACACCGACACCATTATTCCGGGACGCTACGGCGTACTGCCGACGGCGAAAGATATGAGTGTTCATTGTCTGGAACCTCTGCGCCCGGAACTCGCTTCCCAGGCTAAGCCGGGTGACATCCTGGTGGCCGGAAAGAACTTCGGCTGCGGGTCGTCGCGCGAACAGGCGCCTGCGTGCATAGCCGCGCTCGGCATCACCTGCATCATCGCCAAGTCCTTCGCGCGGATTTTTTTCCGCAACGCAATCAACAACGGCATGTTCCTCATCGAGACGAAAGACCTCTACGAGTCCGTGTCCGAGGGCGACACGGTGACCGTCGTCGTGAACAAGAAAATCATCGCCAACGGAAAAGAGTTCCCGATCCAAGCTTTGCCGGAAAATCTCCTCAGGATCATCGAGGACGGCGGTCTGGTCGGCCGATACCGCAAGCTGAACGAAGCAGGGGAGAAATAAGATGGGCCACACCCTTGCGGAAAAGCTGCTGATGAAGAATACCGGTCTGAAAAACGTCGTGCCCGGCGACATCGTCATTACGAAACCCGACATGTCGATGATTCACGATATCTATACGCCCTTCGTTATCCAGAAACTCGAGGAGATGAAGTTCGCCAGGCTCGCGCATCCGGAGAAGGCCTGCGTCATCCTGGACCATCTGATGCCGACAAACCAGGCTAAGAATGATCCGCGGCATTACCGCGCCGGCATCGAATTGTCCGAGCGCTTCGGGATTAAAAAGCTTCACATCGGCGAAGGCATCAGCCATACGCTCATGCACGAACTCAAATACGCCAAGCCGGGAACCGTCGTCACGGCCACCGACAGCCATACGACTACGTACGGCGGCGCGGGCTGTTTCAGCACGGGGATCGGCTATACCGAAATGGCCGCGGTGCTCGGGTCCGGGGAACTGTGGCTGCGCGTTCCCGAAGCGATCAAAATCGTCGTGGACGGCAAACTGCCTAAGGGCGTGTACGCGAAGGATATTATTCTCAAGGTGCTCGGGGATATCAAATCCGACGGCGGCCAGTATAAATCGATGGAGTTCACCGGCAGCGCGATACAAGCGCTCAGCATGAACGCGCGCTTCACGATCGCCAACATGGCGCTCGAAGCGGGCGCGAAAACCGGCCTGTTCGAGGCCGATGAAAAGACTGCCGCTTATTACGGCATGGATTTCAGCGATATCGATTGGATAAAAATCGACAAGGACGCCCAGTACGGACAAGTGCTCCGCTACAAGGCCGAGGACATCGAGCCGCAGCTTTCCTGTCCGCAGGGCGTGGACAACGTGCACCCCCTGTCCGAAGTGAAGGGACGCAAGCTCGACGAAGTCTACATCGGTTCATGCACCAACGGCAGCATCGAGGACATGGCAGTAGCCGCATCGATCCTGAAAGGAAAAACGGTCGCCAAGTTCATGAAGCTTGTCGTGATTCCGGCGACGATCGGCGTCTATAAGGAAGCGGCAAGGCTCGGCTACATCAAGACGTTTATTGAAGCAGGGGGCCTGGTGTCGCATCCCTGCTGCGGCCTGTGCTGCGGACAGCCCTACGGTCTCATGAGCGACGACGAAGCGGTACTCGGTACTAACAACCGCAACTTCATCGGACGTATGGGAACCAAGAAATCCTTCATCTACTTGTCCTCCCCGGCGGTCGCCGCCGCGAGCGCGTTGGCGGGCGAGATCGCCGATCCCACTCAATACCTATAGCCCTATTCGCGGGATCGGTTCCCGTTCACGGAGGTACTCATATATGTTCGGACTCGGAAAAAATAAAGAGCGGGCGGAAGGAACGCGATCCTCCGTCTTTGAATGCGACAAACGTTTGCGCTTGGCAAGCTGCGATCTGCGCGACGGTCAACAGTCGCTGCTGGCGACCCGGCTCAAGACCGAGGACATGATCCCGATTCTCGGGAAGCTGGACGACGTCGGTTTCATCTGCGCGGAAGTATGGGGCGGCGCGACCTTCGACGTATGCCTGCGTTATCTCAATGAGGATCCGTGGGACCGTCTGCGCACGATCAAATCGCACATGCACAAGACTCCGCTACGCATGCTGCTGCGCGGGCAAAACCTACTGGGTTTCAAGCAGTATCCGGACGATATCGTGGAACGTTTCATCGCCAAGAGCGCCGAGGCGGGAATGGATATCTTCCTGATCTTCGACATCCTCGGCGACATGCGCAACTGCGAGACCGCGATCAAGGCGGTGAAGAAGGCGCGCAAGACGGCCGAAGGCGAGATCTCCTACGCGATCGGTCCCGTCTACGACATGGCGCTGTACGCGAAGCAATCCCAACAGCTTGAGAAGATGGGCTGCGAGGCGATCCACGTTGAGGACGGTTCCGGAATCCTGACGCCCGAGCGCGCGTACGAACTGACCAAAACGTTAAAGCGCGCCGTCGACGTGCCGGTTCATCTGCACTGTCACTCGACCGGCGGCCTGGCGGACCTGGCGTACTGGGAGGCGATCAAAGCCGGGGTAGACGTGGTGGACACCAACCTGTCGGCCCTTGCGCTCGGCACCGCGCAGCCGCCGACGGAGAGCTTCGTCGTCGCGCTCAGGGAGACGTCCCGAGACACCGGGCTGGATCTCGGACTTTTGGAAGAGATCAACGCATACCTGCTGACCCTGAGGAAGAAATACAAGGAATTCGAAAGCAGCTTCACCGGCGTGGACATCGGCGTGTTCCACCACCAGGTACCCGGCGGCATGCTTTCCAACCTGGAATCCCAGCTGAAGGGAATGGGCGCGGCGGAGCGCATGGGCGAAGTGCTCCGGGAAGTCTACGCGGTACGCAAGGATTTCGGGTATCCGCCGCTGGGAACCCCGATGGCCCAGATCGTCGGCGTACAGGCGACGATGAATGTGCTCGGAGGGGAACGCTACAAGATGGTTCCGACGGAAAGCAAAAATTACGTGAAGGGCATGTACGGCACGCCGCCCGGCGACATCGATCCCGACGTTGCGAAGAAGGTTCTCGGAGACGAGTCGCGCCTCACCTGCCGCCCCGCCGACACGCTCGAACCAGCCTATGAACGCTGCAAGACCGAGATCGGCGACTTGGCCCGGACCGAAGAGGATGTCCTCAGTTACGCGATGTTCCCGCAAGTGGCGAAAGATTTTTTAACCAAGAAATACGCGCAATAGATTTTGGAGGCTCAGCATTATGATCAAGCAAGAGAACGCGCAGACGATAGCTCAAGCAAAAAAAATCCTTGAGGAACTCAAAGTGAAGCGCGGTGGCGCCGTGCTCAAATTTCACCGGCAGATGGCAAACGATCCCATTCTGCTCAACGCGTTCAGCCAGATGTACGACGCGTGCAACCGCGATATGAAGCATATACCTCGCAAATACCGGGAGATGATCATCTTCGCCGTCGGCTGCGCGGTGAACGCTCCCACGACGATCAACGTCCACGCGAAGCTGGCGATGGAGAACGGCGCAACCGCCGACGAAATGGGCGAAGTCCTGCGGATGGTGTTTTTCCTCACCGGCGTCACCGGTATGACTCCGGGGCTGGATGTCCTGGAACAGATAGAGGACTAACTTCGTGGGACTCCTGGAAGAATCGATCCGTCGCGGAAAAAAGGCGTTCGTTCTTTTAGGGGAGTCGGGTTCCGGCAAGTCGGAGATCGCGGTCAATTGGGCGCTCGCGCTTGCCGCGAAGGGTAACCGGGTTCGCTTTTTCGATATGGATCAGACCAAACCGATTTTTCGTTCGCGGGAACGGGCGGCGTTCATGGAACGGCACGGGATCGTCGTGGAAATGCCCCACCAGGTTTTGGACGCGCCGACGGTTCCAGACGCCGTGTACGACAAGGTTCGGGACAGCGAATTCGTGTCGGTGCTTGATGTCGGCGGAAACGTGAACGGAGCCCGGGTGATCGCGCAGTTCCGCGGGGCTTGGGAAGACAAGGTCGTTCCCTGCGCGGTCGTGAATTGGTTTCGGGTTTTCCACGATACGGATACGGCCTTGGTTCAAGCGATGGAGGCCATTGCCTCGGCGGCGTCCTTCCGCGAATTCGAGGTGATAAGCAATCCAAATTTCGGAGAGGCGACGACGCTCGCGGAAACCATTGAAGGCCATGAAAAGACTGTTGGCACGCTGCGGGGGACCGGCCATTCGGCGGATCTCCTGGTGACGCGGAATGAATATGTTCAGGAAGTCCGAAAAGCTTTTCCCGACATCGAGGTGATGGGAATCAAGCGCTGCATCCGGGCTCCCTGGGAAGAGAACGGCGAGGAGGTATGAGGTGGCGAAAATTGAGGTTGATTCCGAGCTCTGCAAGGGCTGCAGGCTATGCATAGGAACCTGTCCGCAAAAGATCATCAGGATCGGCGAGAAGTCCAATTCAAAGGGCTACAAATACCTTGAACAGTTCGACGCGTCCAAGTGCACCGCGTGCAAGCTGTGCGCGCTGATGTGTCCCGAAGCCGCTATTTCAGTGTTCAAGTAAGCGACCGGAGGCAATACGTGGAAAAGAAATTCATGAAAGGGAACGAGGCGATAGCCGAGGCCGCGGTGCGCGCCGGCTGCCGTTTCTTCGCCGGATATCCCATCACTCCCCAGAGCGAGATACCCGAGTATCTGGCTCGCCGCCTTCCCGAGGTCGGCGGCGTGTTCGTGCAGGCCGAGAGCGAGATCGCGGCGATCAACATGGTCATCGGCGCCGCGGCTTCCGGCGCGCGGGTGCTGACCTCGTCGTCGAATCCAGGCATATCGCTGAAAGCGGAGGGCATTTCGACCTTGGCCGGTTCGGCGCTGCCCGCGGTCATCATCGACGTGGCGCGAACCGGCGCGGGCACCGGCCAGATTTATCCCGGTCAGAGCCAATATAACGTGGCGACAAAGGCGGCCGGCCACGGCGGCTTCAAAGTCATAGCGCTGGCCCCCGCGACCGTTCAGGAGGCGGTGGACCTGACCTACCAGGCTTTCGACTTCGCCGACCGGGACCGCAATCCGGTCATAGTTCTGGCTGACGGCGTTATCGGCGGCATGATGGAAGCGGTCGTTCTTCCCGAACCGAAAACGTCTTTTCCCGACAAAAGCGCTTGGCGGATCGACGGCTGCGAGGGTCGGGAATTCCGCATCAACAGATCCCTGGACAACGATACATCCCGCCTGGAACAGTTCCAGAAGGACCGCGCGGCGATGTACGAGTCCTGGCAGAAATACGACACCCGCGTGGAGATGCTCGATACCGAGGACGCGGACATAGTCATCACGGCCTACGGAACCTCGGCGCGTGTTTCTAAAACGGCCATCAAAGAACTCCGTAAGGAAGGCATCAAAGTCGGCCTGGTGCGCCCGATCATCGTGTCGCCCTTTCCCTTCCAGGCTTTCGACCGGCTGGATTACAGCCGTGTGAAGCACGTCCTTTCGGTGGAAATGAACATCCCCGGCCTCATGGTGGAAGACGTCAGAAGCGCCGTCGCGCGTCGGGCTGAGGTGAGTTGGTTCGGCCGCGGGGCAGGCTTCGTGGTATCGCCCGACGAGGTTGTCGAAGCGGTGATGAAGTTGGTGAAGAATGGAGGAAAGGACCGTGGATAGGGTATACGAGAAACCGGCGTCCCTGCAGAAAAAAGGCAACGGTTTCTGTCCCGGCTGCATGCACGGGACAGTGACCAAACTCGTCGCCGAGGCCATCGACAAATTCGATATCAGGGGTAAGACCGTCTGCGTCCTGCCGATCGGTTGCGGCACGCTCAGTATGGAATATTTCAACTTCGACATGATCGTGGCAGCCCACGGACGGGCGCCCGCGGTAGCGACCGGCTATAAACGGAGCCTGCCTGAAAACATCGTCTTCACCTATCAGGGCGACGGCGACTTGGCCGCTATCGGCCTTTCGGAAATCATGCACGCCGCCAACCGCGGCGAGAACATCACGACGATCTTCATCAACAACCAGATCTACGGCATGACCGGCGGCCAAATGGCGCCGACTACGCTTGTGGGCCAGAACGCCACTACCTGTCCGAACGGCCGCGATGCCGCGCTCACTGGTTACCCGATGAAGATGGCCGAGATTCTCGCGACGCTGGAAGCGCCCGCGTACATCGCGCGTTTCGCGCTCAACACGCCTGCCAATATCATCAAGGCGCGCGGGGGTATCGAGAAAGCGTTCAAAAACCAGATCGAGCGGAAGGGATTTTCCTTCGTGGAGCTATTAACCAACTGTCCGACGAACTGGGGCGTCACGCCCGAGGAAAGCCTGGTGTGGATGAAAGAGAAGAGCATTCCGTTCTATCCGCTGGGTGTGGTGCGGGACCGGGACGCGGAGGTCAAAGATGGAAAATAGCGTACTAATCGCCGGCTTCGGCGGCCAGGGCATCATCCTCATCGGTCAGCTCCTGGGCTACTCGGCTACTTCGGTCGGTAAAAACGCGACCTTCTACCCGGCATACGGCGCCGAGCAGCGCGGAGGAACCGCCAACTGCACCGTCGTCATCTCCGACGAGGAGATAGGTTCCCCGGTCGTTACGAAATTGGACACGCTCTGCGCCATGAACGCGCCGTCGTTGGACAAGTTCGAATCCTGGGTTAAGGCGGGCGGAACCGTCGTCGTCAATAGTTCCCTCATCGAACGGAAAGTGAAGCGTACTGACGTAAAAGTCCTGTACGTTCCGGTCAACGACATCGCCCTGAAGATCGGCTCGGATAAGATCGCGAACATGGTGATGCTAGGCAGCTACCTCCAGGCAAGTTCGGCGCTGCCTTTGGATATCGTTCTTGAGACGATGAGAGAAAAGATGGCCAAGAAAGCCAAGTTTATTCCTCTCAACGAAGCGGCCATCAAGGCCGGACTTGAATACAAGGACGCCGCGAAATGAAGAACTTCAAAGAACTTGTAACTCGGCTTCAAGGCGCTAAAACGGTGAAGAGGGTCGCGGTCGTCGCGGCTGACGACGCGCATACGCTTGAGGCTCTGCTTATGGCTCGCAAGGACGGCGTCGTGGAACCGGTGCTCGTAGGCGACGCCACCAAAATCACCGAATGCCTTGTTTCCTTGGGCGCCGCCGACGCGAAGCTTAAAATCGTAGATGCTGCCGATCACGAGGACGCGGCCCGCAAGGCGGTAGCCCTAATTCATGCAGGAGAGGCCGACTTTCTTATGAAGGGTCGGCTGGAAACGGCCACTCTCATGAAGGTGATCGTGAACCGGGAAAGCGGTATGCGTACCGACCGGATCATGTCGCACGTCGCGTTCCTGGAGATTCCCAGCTACCACAAGATTCTGGCGGTCACCGACGTCGCCATGCTCACGTATCCGGACCTTTCGCAAAAGAAACAAGCGATAGAAAACGCCGTCGGCGCGCTTCGGAAAATGGGCATCGATCAGCCGAAAGTCGCCGTCATGTCCGCCGCCGAGGAAGTCAATCCCAAGCTGCCCGAAAGCGCCGATGCCCTGGAGCTCAAGATGATGAACCAGAAAGGCGAGCTTACCGGCTGCGTCGTGGAAGGCCCCATCTCCTACGACCTAGCTATGAGCAAGGAAGCCGCTGAGGTGAAGCGCTACTCCAG
>Ga0172379_10001828_pt1 | contig 40571 bp, 31 predicted proteins | sample GrowelOW334metaG_FD_119756 | JGI IMG/M metagenome (GOLD analysis project Ga0172379, IMG submission 119756) | Groundwater microbial communities from an aquifer near a municipal landfill in Southern Ontario, Canada - Groundwater well OW334 metaG | ecosystem: Environmental > Aquatic > Deep... | reverse complement strand
GGAGGACATCGCGCCCGTCAGCCCGTTTTGCAGAAGATCGGGCGATATTCCGAGATTGCCGAAGGACGTCCCATTGACGATCTTGAGCAGGATCAGATTCACAAGCGCCTGCGGATCCGTAATGTTCTCAAAAACCTGTTTTTCCACTTTCAAATCCGTTACGAGGTTGACGGGAACAACCATCGAACGGTCCTGATAGCGGATGTTGCGGATAGTCAGTTCGAAGCGGTCCAGCTGAAAGGGCATCGCCTTTCCCTGTTTGGCGGGCCCTGCGGGCTGTTTCGGCCCGGCCGTGCCCTGCCCCTTCTGTGCCGCCGAACTCAAAAGGCTGATGTTGCTGACCCCCGCCTTGTTCTTCTCGAGATTGACTTCCTGCAGAGCGAAGCGGATTTCCGGAAGATGGATCGCTTGGCCCTTGAGGATCTGCTTGAGGTTTACGGAGACGAAAATTTCAGGAATTTGGGTGAAGACCGGCTGCTCGAACCCCTGAGGATTCAGGATCTTGAGATCCCGGATCTCCAGAGTGGACGGAAATTGATATTTGAGATAGCCGATTTCCGTTTTGAACCCCGTGACCGCCGTCACGGCCGTCTCAGCCGCCACCTTGATCACCAGGTCCTTGGCCACGAACAACGCCGCAACCAGGATCACGATCAGCAGCAAAAGCGTTGAGAAAAATTTCTTCATAACGGCTCCTTTTGGGTTGACTGCACTCCCTGCATTATCACGAGAAAATTTCCGCGTTCTTTAGACCCGGATAGAGCCGGTCTTTATCGGAAAGACGCGGTTCGATGCCCGGGGCAACGGGCCATGCAATGCCAAGCGCGGGATCGTTCCAGAGAATGCCGCGCTCGCTTTCCGGCGCATAAGGGGTCGAAACCTTGTAAAGCACTTCGGTCCCCTCCTCCAAGGCAAGAAAACCGTGGGCAAAACCTGCGGGGACGTAAATCACCTTTTTGTCGGCCGCGCGCAGCACAATGCCCACATGCCGGCCGAACGAAGGCGCCCCGCGGCGAATGTCCACGGCCACGTCAAAAATGCTTCCCCTCAGGACGCTGACGAGCTTGCTTTGCGCGCTGGGCGGAAGCTGGTAATGGAGCCCCCTCACAACTCCCAAGCCCGAGAAACTCCGGTTATCCTGCCGGAACTCTTCGAGGATCCCGTGGCGGGCGAAAGTGTCCCGGCGGTAAGTTTCGACGAAATAACCGCGGGGGTCGGAAAAGACGCGGGGCTCGATCAGTTTGACTTCCGGAATGGCCAGTTCAACACAGTTCATAGGGACTCTCTTTTCAACCGAAGCGGTAATGTTTGCGAACCGCTTTTTTGATCTTCCAGCGGCAGTCGAGCCCCGAGGGAAACGTGACCAAATCCCCCTTCCCGAAGGACACCTCGGCATCCCCGGCACAGACCGTCACGTCGCCTTCGAGAAAAAAACACGTCTCCGGCTCGTCGTAATGCCAATCAAACTCGGAAACTTCCTTTTCCCAAATCGGCCACTTCCGGATCCCCAGCGACGAGAGTTTGTCCGGGGAAGGCTTTTCCACCAGGATTCCCGCCTGCGTTTTTGCTTCAGCCATGATCGCCTCTTTCTTGTATGGATCTTCGGACTTCAAATCCCGCTGTTTTATTCCGATAAATGTAGGGATAGTATATGCAACTCGGAGCGCCGAAAGGAAGACTTTTTCTTACCCGGCCAAAACAGGCAAGACCCACCACCAGGAGACCCCGATGGCTGACGCCTTCATAAAAATTGCAATCGAGGAGGCACGAAAGGGCTTGAGCGAGGGAGGAATCCCGATCGGCTCGGCCCTGGTTAAGGACGGAAAAGTCATCGGGCGCGGACACAACAAGCGGATCCAGGAAAACAACCCGGTCATGCACGCCGAGACCGACTGCCTTCACAGTGCCGGAAGGATCGGTCACTACCGGGGCACCGTCCTCTATTCGACCCTCATGCCTTGTTACTTCTGCGCCGGCGCGGTCGTGCAGTTTGGAATCCGGAAAGTCGTGGCCGGAGAATCCAAAACGTTTCCCGGAGCAAAAGCCTTCATGGAATCTCACGGCGTCGAAGTCGTCGATCTGGATCTTGCGGAATGCAAACAGATGATGGCCGATTTTATCCGCGAGAAGCCCGAGCTTTGGAAGGAAGATATCGGCACGCTCTAGAGCGCGCGGACGTTTTTTTGACCCGCCTCGGCCCCGCTCCTTTGAGCATGCCCGTTTCGGCCGCCATGCGGCGCAGCAGTTCGACGGGAAGCCCCACCACATTCGTATACGAGCCGTCGACTTGTTCCACGATCCGGGGGCCTTCCTGGATCCCGTAAGCCCCCGCTTTATCCATGGGGTCGACCCGGGAGAAATAATCCCTGATCGCGCTTGCGGCCATCGCCCGAATCCGGACGCGGGTTTCCGAAACGCCGGTACGCCAGCGGCCGGTCTTTCGGTCCCAAAGGGCGACTCCGGTATAGACCCGGTGTTCTTTTCCCGCGAGCGCCGAGAGCATCCGGAAAGCATCCCCGCGGCTTCGCGGTTTGCCCAGCACACGGCCCCGGTAAACGACGACTGTGTCCGCGCCCAGAATCCACCGCGTCTTCGGCGAAAGCACGCTTTTTTTGACCTTACCGACGGCATGCCGCACAACGAGCTCCGCGGGGGGAATGCCCGGAATGCGGCGTTCATGGTAGGCGGATGCCGCCACCCGGAAAGGCCAGCCCATTTTTCTGAGGATGACTTTTCGGCGGCGGGACTGGGAGGCGAGGACAATCATCGTCGCCGGTTAAAAATCCGTCCGGATGAGCACATCGTCTCCCAATCTTTCAATCCGGGTAAACGACGCGCGGATCGGACGGCTCAGATCACGGATGCCGTCCCCTTCGACCGACGTTTTGGCCGAGCGGCCCCCGATGATTTTCGGAGCCAGGGTCCAGTAGGCACGATCCGCCAGCCCTTCGCTCAAAAGTGACCAGGCCAGTTCGCCCCCGCCTTCGACCAAAAGCTTCGCCACTCCGAGGGAGGCCAGCCGGCCGAGAAGAACTCTCAAGTTCAGGCGCCCGCGTTTTTCGGGAACTCCGAGCAGGGTGATCGATTTTTTGGATCCGGCGTGTTTGTTGGAAATCGACTTCAGGACTCTCTCAGAAACCGCCACCAGCGTCAGCTGAGGGCCCTTCAAAACCCGCGCCCAGGGCCGGATCCGGCAGTCCGCATCCAGGACCACCCGCCAGGGCTTTTGAGGATCCCTTCCGGGAGCCGGAACTCGGGGGGTCAGCCGAGGATTATCGAGAAAAAGGGTCCGGGTTCCCACCATGATGGCATCTTGTTCGGCGCGGAGCCGATGAACAAAAACCAGGGAGGCCGGTGAGGAGATCCAGCGGGATTGCCCCTTCGCGGTGGCGATCTTCCCGTCGATCGATTGCGCCATTTTGAGCGTCACGAAAGGGAGCCCGGTACGGACGTACTTGAAAAAGGCCTCGTTTTGGGCCGCCGCCTCGCGGCCTAACACCCCGGTCCGAACCTCGAGGCCCGAACGCCGGAGCGCCGCGACCCCTTTGCCGTGGTTCCGCGGGTTGGGATCGAGTGCGGCGACCACGACCCGGCAGATCCGCGCTTGGACGATGGCATTGACGCAGGGTGGCGTCTTGCCCCACGAAACACAGGGCTCCAACGTTACATAGAGAGTCGCCCCCCGGCAGCGGGAGCCGGCAGCTTTTAGCGCGTCGACCTCGGCGTGGTCGCCCCCAAACCGGCGGTGATACCCTTCGCCGAGAAGCCGTCCCTTGCGGACCACGCACGCTCCGACCATCGGATTGGGGCTGGTGCTCCGGCGGCCCTTCTCGGCAAGCTTCAAAGCCCGCTCCATCCAGTCCATATCCGGAGACCGAAAGTTAGGCCTGGGCATCGGGAGAATCAGCCATCTTTTTTTCGGTGTGGGTGATCTTGTCGAGGATTCCGTTCACGAATTTCCCCGAATCTTCCTGGGAGAACTTTTTCGCGATGTTGACGGCCTCGTTGATCGCCACTTTGGGAGGAATGTCGCTGACGAAGAGCAGCTCGTAAGTCGCAAAGCGCAGGATGTTGCGGTCGATGACGGCCATACGGCTGAGCTGCCAGTTGCGGGCTACCCGCGTGATGACCTCGTCGATTTGATCCTTGTGCGTCAGGGTTCCGAGCACTAATTTTTCCGCGTAAAGGCGGCTCTCGGGGCAGCCCGGCTGATTCTGCTCCCAGAAAGAGCGAATCGCTTCTTCCGGAGATTCCGGATTCAGCTCGCACTGATAGAGGATTTGCAGGGCGTACTCGCGGGCCTGGGTGCGTTTTCTCACGCGCGACGGCCCCCGGAAAATTGTCCGGCCAGATCCGCGATTTCGAGCGCCGCCAGAGCGGCGTGCATGCCCTTGTTCCCGGCCTTCAGGCCGGCGCGGTCAATGGCTTGCTCGAGGGTATCGGCCGTGATGATGCCGGTGGCAACCGGCACACCGGTCTCGAGCGCAACTTGGGCGATCCCTCTCGTCAGCTCATTGGAAACGCATTCAAAGTGATAGGTGCCTCCGCGCAGCACGCAGCCAAGCGCGATCAGGGCGTCCCACTTTTTCCGCAAAGCGGCTTTTTTGCAAAACAGCGGCAGCTCGAGCGCGCCGGGAACCCACACGACCTCGATCCGGGAGGAGTTCACCCCTGCCTGGGCGAGGGTTTCGACAGCGCTCTTAAGAAGGCGTTCGGTAATGAATTCGTTGAAGCGCGAGACCAGAATGCAGATCCGCTTCGATCGTCCGTTGAGGGCTCCGCGGCGGATTTTCATGAATCAAAGGTTCAGCAGGTGGTTTAACTTGTCTTTTTTGGTGCGCAGATAACGGGCGTTATGCTTATGAACCGGGGTCGGCAGGGAGATGCGTTCCACGACCTCGAGGCCGTAGCCTTCGAGCCCGACGATCTTGCGAGGATTGTTGGTGATCAGCCGCAGTTTCGAGAGCCCGAGCTCCTTCAGGATTTGAGCTCCGGTCCCGTACTCGCGCAAGTCCGGTTTGAAGCCGATCGCCACATTCGCCTCGACCGTATCCAGTCCTTTGTCCTGCAGGGCATAGGCCTTGAGCTTGTTGGCAAGACCGATCCCGCGGCCTTCCTGACGCATGTAAAGGATGACGCCGCTGCCCCGCTGCGCGATAAAATCCATCGCGGCGCAAAGTTGGGCCTGACAATCGCAGCGAAGGGAGCCGAGCACGTCGCCGGTGAAGCACTCGGAGTGGACACGCACGGTAGTGGCTTCCGGGCCGATCTTGCCCTTGACGAGTGCCACGTGTTCGGCGCCGTCCACCAGCGAGCGAAAAATTTTGACCTTCCACTCGCCGAAAGCGGTCGGGATGACAGCCTCGCTGATTTTTTCCACCAGCCGGTCAAATTGCCGGCGATATTCGATCAAATCGCGGATGAGCCCGATTTTGAGTTTGTGTTTTCGCGCAAATTTGACGAGCTCGGGCACCCGGGCCATGGTGCCGTCGTCGTTCACGATTTCGCAAATGACGCCGGCGGATTCCAACCCCGCGAGCCGCGCCAAATCCACCGCAGCTTCGGTGTGTCCGGCCCGAATCAAGACCCCGCCCTTCTTGGCTTTAAGCGGAAAAATGTGCCCGGGCGAAACGAGATCGGAGGCCCCGCGCTTTGGATCGGCAAGAATTTCGATCGTCCTGGAGCGGTCGCCGGCCGAAATCCCCGTCGTAATTCCGAGGCGCGCGTCGACAGACACGGTGAAGGCCGTCCCCATCGGATCCCGCGACGGAACGATCATGTCCCGGATCTCGAGAGACTCCATGCGCTCCTCGCTGATCGGCACGCAGATCAATCCACGGCCGAACCGCATGAGGAAATTGACTTTCTCGGGAGTCACGGCGGAGGCCGCGAAAATGAGGTCCCCTTCGTTTTCGCGGGATTCATCATCGGCCATGATGATGATATTCCCGGACCGGATCTCCTTGATGATCTCTTCGATCGAACTAAATTTCATGAATTCACACCACTCCCTTTTATCTTCTAAACGTGTGTTTATGGTAACAAGTTCCCCGTTCCAAGTCAATATGCCAGAGAGAAAAGTTATAAATATGCGCCATAAATGGGGTTATGATTGATAATATAGCATCAATTGATTTGACAATTATGTTGGATATGTTATCTTTACTTATAGGGACAGATAGAAGTTCGTTCCTGGAGTTATTCTTTGAGGATTCTGAAAAAGGCAAACCCGGGGGAACCCGGGGACGCAAAGCCGAGGGCTCCAACACCTGCTACGCGCAGGCAGTGAGCGGCCGGGTTACCAAATCTCGAAGATACGGTTCTTTTTCACGCGAGTCTTGAAAAGGGCAAACCCGGGGGAACCCGGGGACGCAAAGCCATAGGGCCCCAACATCCTGCCAAACGCGCGGGACAGTGGGCAGCCGGGCCGCCAAATCTCTCGGTATTTGGCCGAATCAGAGCCTCGGATTTCGAGGAGAGGGTTCGGCATGAAAAAAGCCATCGCAGCTAGTTGGACATATGCATTGATCATCGCTTTTCTGACCTTGTTTTTTCTACCAGGGAATGCAAGTGCCCAGCAAATATTCAGCCGGACTCTCTCTCTCCGAAATCTCGCCGCAGATCTGAAGTCCCCGGAAGCCGTCGCCCAGTACCTGTGGCGGAATTTTGCCTTCGAAAAAGATCAGCGCCAGTTCGGCGTCGAAGACCTGTGGCAGTCTCCGGATCAGTTCCTCGAAACCCGCAAAGGCGATTGTGAAGATTTCTCCCTTTTCGCCTACGAAATCCTGAAAATGAACGGCATCAAAGCCTTTGTTTTCAACGTGTACGGCAACGGATTCGGACATTCGGTCTGCGTGTTTATGGAGAACGGCCGCTACAATCTGATCGACGGCGGGACCGTCACACGGCTCGACGCGGCGGACCTCCAAACCGTCGCCGAATCGATTGATCCGTTCTGGAAGAGCGCCTCGGTCGTCATTCCTCACGGATCGTCCTTGCGGGTCAAAGTCCTCAAGACCCTCACCCGCTAGGGGCCGTTAAAAAAACCGCTTCAACACCACGAAAAGAGTCTGCGTCAGGATAGCGAGGTCGAGGTTGAATCCGAGATGCTCGATGTAGTAGAGGTCGTAATCCATGTTCTCATGGATGAGAAGGCGCTTGCGGTCCTCGCTGATCTGCCACAGCCCCGTGATCCCGGGCCGGACCGTCAAGCGTTCGCGTTCGAGAGGCCCGTAGCGTTTGACGATGAAGGGCATTTCGGGCCGCGGCCCGACGAGGCTCATATCCCCCCTCAAGACGTTTAGGATCTGGGGGATTTCATCCAGCCCGCTGCGTCGAAGAAACTGCTGATAGGGCGTCGAGGACGGCTTCGCGGCGCCTTCCTTCTTGAGCTCGGGAGAAATGTCGGCATTTCCGTGGCGCACGAGAAGCGTCCTGAATTTGATGATCGTAAACGGCTTCCCGTCTTTGCCGACGCGCTTTTGATGGAAAAAGACAGGCCCATCCGAGACCGCTTTGATCCCCAAAGCAATCGCGAGCCCCAAGGGCAGCAGCATCACGCAAAGCAGCAGCGAGCAAAGGATGTCCAGGATCCGCTTGAACGCGCGGTAATAACTCCTCGATGTTTTTTCGCGCAGCCCCACGAGCGGAATGCCTCCGATATTCGAAAGCGCGATGCTTTCGATATGGATCTGAAAAAGCGCGGGAATCACCCAGCAGCGGATGTTGAGGTTCCTGCAAATCTGCAGGATTTCGATCACGCGGGCCTCGATCAAACGCCGGTGCGCGATGAAAATCAGGGAAACATCGTTTTCTTTCACGATCGCCCGGAGGGCCTTGATCGGACCCAGGCAGGGAGGATTTTCAGGCTTCTTGTGCAAGGCCTCCAGATCGTCATCCAGATAACCGGCAACCCGAATGCCGAGCTTCGGCGACTGGCGGATCCAGCGCTCGAGGCGTTGCCCGTGATAGCCGGCTCCGCAAATAATGGCATTTTGGACCGCGATCCCCCTCCGATGGAGCTGCTCGATCCCGTGGCGCATCAGATACCGCACGGTGCTGATGAGGAGGATCGCCACAAAAACAGAATAAAACGTGGCCAGCCGTGAGAACAGGAATTCGCGGTAGAAAAAGGTGAGGGCAAACGTATACATGTAGAGGATCCAAACCGCCTTGAAGATCAGGCTCTGCTCTTCGACCCCCATGACGCCCATTTTGGACTTGTACAAGCCGACCGATTTGAAGACAAGCACGCCGAGAGGAGGAACCGCCCAGAGGAGAACCGCGTAAACCTGGAAAGGCTGATAATTCCCATGCCAGGGATAGGCGCGCCAAAGCCAATAGCCGGCCGCAAGAGCGATTTGCAGACAGACGAAATCGGCGACGACGAGGCTCAAGGCCAGACAATTTAGCGCAGACGAAAACGATCTTCTCATGGCAATCCATTCTCCCGGGGTGTGACTTTTCACACCCATAGCGTGAGCTTATTCTATTCTATTTATCGGTTTTTTTCCGGATTGTTTAACGCCTATTTACCCGGCACCCTTTTCCTTGCTACAATACCGCCGATGAAAAAAATGATCGCCAATCTCTGCATCAGCCTCATCGGACTTATGCTCGTCCTCGCCGCCCTTGAGGGCTTTCTGCGCGTCACCCATCTTTTCGGCGCACGCATCTCGTGGTCTGTCCCGGACCCCGTGCTTGGCTGGCGGATGGAGCCTTCCAAGAAGCATTGGGCCGCAGAGGAGAATAGCCGCAGAATCCCCTGGCAGACCAACCGCTTCGGATACCGGGACAAGGACTGGACCGTCCGGAAACCCGAAGGCACGTTCCGCATCGCCGTCCTGGGGGATAGCTATGTCGAAGCCCTGCAGGTGGTATCGGATCAAACCTTCCTTGCCCTGACCGAAAAAAAGCTGAGCGCTGTTCTGCGGGAGCGCCCGGAGCTCATGAACTTCGGACGCTCCGCCTTTACCCAAACCGAAGAGTTGTGGATCTTACAGAACGAAGTGCTCCAATTTTCGCCGGACATGGTCGTCGTCTTCTTCTTTCCCGTCAACGACATCTATGAGATCGCGCCCGAAACCTCCTTGGACCGGATCCGTCCTTATTACCGCCTCGAGGCCGGCAATCTCATCCTCGACACTTCGTTCAACCAGACGCGCACCTATCGGCTCAAGTGCCTTGTCAACCCCCTGAAGCACCGCTCGGTCCTCCTTTCGCTCCTGACCGAACGTTTCACGGTACTTCGCCGTCAAATCGATCTCGAAAACAAGGTGAAGCTGCAAGAAAAAAACGCTCTGGAGCCAACGCTGACACTCGAGGGTTACTTGAGCCTTTGCACCCAAAATCCCGACCCGCTTTATGTCCGTAATTATGCACTCAACAAGCGGCTGTTGGCCGAAATGGCCGCGTTCCTGCGTCCGAAGGGCATTCCCCTTCTGCTCGTGTCCATCGACCTCCCCTCGTACCTTCCCGGAACAGAAGAAAAATGGCTTGCCTTGGATCCGGCCTTTGACAGTCTCTTTTTCGAGAAGGACTTGGCGGCTTTTTCCAAAAGCGAGGGCATCGAATTTCTGGGCTTGCAGAATAGTTTCCGGGAGGCCTATTCAAAAAATCATGAGTCCCTCCACTGGCAGAAATACGAACAAAATATTCCGGGGAAGCGGATGGAGACCGGCGGGCACACCGGGCATTGGAACGACGCAGGACACCGGGTCGTCGCAGAAGCTTTATCGGAAAAGCTGGAATTCCTTCTGACTAAATCGAACCCCTGATCCGTTCAAGGACAATCCGCCAGAAAAAAAGAGGAATGCCGAGAGCGTACCGTCTAAAAAGTCTTTTCGGCTCTTGCAGCAAACGGAACAGCCATTCCAGATGAAGGCGGATCGCCCAAGCGGGAGCGCGCCGGGCCGCACCGGCCGCATAATCCAAAGCGGCCCCGCCCGTGAGGATCACCGGGGCATCGAGTCTCGGGCCGTTGGCCAGCAGCCACTTTTCCTGCAGGGGCATGCCGAAGCCCACGAGCAAAATATCCGGACGACATCGCTGAATATCGGCGAGGACTTTTTCATTCTCCTCTTGTGATGCGTGGAAATGCCCATGATGGACGCCACAAACCTGAAGGGCCGGAAATTTCGCCTTAAGCCTCTCTTGCGCTTTTTCGGCAATCCCTGGAGCGGCGCCGAGCAGATAGATCCGGTAACCTCTGGCCGCGCTGAAAGCAGCGAGCTGCCATATCCAGCGGTCATAGGTGATTTTGGGAGGCGGAGACTGCCCGAGCAGCCGGAGTCCCCAGCGGATGCCGTCTCCGTCGCAAATCACAAGCGCCGCGCGATTGAAATAATCGCGAAGCCACGGTTGAGCACAGGCAAGATTGGCCGCGTGGATATTCAGATAGGGGATAACGGCCTTCTCCCGCGCCTCAATTTTCCGGCCGATGAAGCCGTGCAGCTCATCGACCGTCACATCGTGCAAAGTGATTCCAAGCAATTTCAGCGTTTTCATGATGATCCCGTTGTCTTTCATATTCTACCGCAAAACCCACGCCTCCGCGAGCCGTTTACCGAGTCGAGCTCATCCGTCTCCATGCAGTTGTCGACCGGACAGACTAAGATGGACAAAAAGCTGTAACTCATGTTTCGGGGGCGGCGCGCCGTTAAGATACCATTCGAATCAAGGAGATTCTTTTGTCAAAACAGCATGAGCACGTTCCGGCACTGGACGGCATCCGCGGCCTCGCCATCCTCATGGTCATTTTCCACCATGCCACCTATCTGCAAAGCCACCAAGGGCTTGGCGGCTGGCTGATCAAGGCCCTCCACATGGGGGGGCACGGCGTCGACCTCTTCTTTGTCCTTTCAGGGTTCCTCATCACCGGCATTTTGCTCGACGCGAAAGACCGGCCGAATTTCTTCAGAAATTTCTACGGACGCAGGACTCTGAGGATCTTCCCGTTATACTACCTCTATATCACGTTTATCCTGTTCCTTCTCCCCGCTCTCGTCCCGTCCATGAGGCAACCCCCTTACGAACTCGCCGCGCTCCGCCAGCACTGGCCTTGGTATTATTTTTATCTCTCGAATTTTTTCGTCGCCCAGAAAGGGTTTTTCGCTCACGGGGGGATCGACATCACCTGGTCGCTGGCCATCGAGGAACATTTCTACCTGCTCTGGCCGCTCCTCGTCTCTCTTTCGGACCGCCGCCATATTCACCGCTGGCTGCTCGGTATCCTGAGCCTGTCGGTCCTGCTGCGATCGCTCCTCTGGGCTTTCGGAACGCCGCATCTGAGCCTCTACGTCATGACTTTCACGCATTTGGACGGCATCTGCCTGGGCGCTTTCTGGGCCGCCTATCTGCGAACGAGAGAGTCTTGCCCGGACTTCTTCCGGGGTTTTGCGCGCGGCCGCTTGATGGCGCTGTCGCTTGCCGTTTTAACGGCTCTTTTTTCTATGGGCTTTCTCGAGGACAATCGCACTTTCATGAATACGCTGGGCTATTTTGTCATCAGCCTCTTTTTCGTCCAACTGCTTGCGGTCACCGTCCGCGAGAACCCTCCGGAATTTCTCCGGCGATTTTTCTCGAGCGGCCTGTTGAGGGCCGCAGGGAAATACTCCTATGCGATGTACCTCGTCCATCTGCCCATTTGCACCCTTCTTCGCCGGGCCGCCTCTTCATGTCCCTCGCTCGGATTTCTGACCGCCCCCAACGCCGCCTCGCAAATCCTCTTTTACGCCGCGGCCATCGCTCTGACCCTGGCCGCCGCAATGGCGAGCTGGCATCTGCTTGAAAAGCACATGCTGAAGCTCAAGAAGCTTTTCGCTTAACAAGTCGAGGGGCCATTTCCTACAGGGACAGGCCTGCTTTTATAGCATTATTCAAGGCCTGTACCTGTAGGAAATGGCCCCTAACGCCTGCGAAGGTGCGCGCCGAACTTCAAAACTCCCCCGACAATCAGAAAATACAGGTAGGAGATAAAGGGCAGTCCAAAGAGGGTATCGCTCAGGAGCCAGATATTCGCCCCCAAAAGGCTCATTCCCAGATATTTCCAAACGATGCTCTCGAAAGGATCTTTCAAATATTGCTTTTGGGAATACCAGCTCATCATCACCGCCCCCTGGAAGACGAGAAAGAGAATCAACCCGATAAACCCCGAGACGAATAGCAGTTCGATGTAGAGCGCATGAGAACCGATCGCCATCATCGTAAAGCCGTCGCGGAAACGTACACCGACCCCCAGGATGGGATTTTCGGCGATCACGATCCGGAAGGCTTCTTCGTAAAGCTCGAACCGGCCGACGGTGCTGGGCTTGCGGAACTCCAGAATGAATTCGACCCCCTTGTCGATAAGCCCCGCCAGTCCCGCGAACAAGAGAAGTCCCCCGAAAAGAAAGAGCCTTTTTTTGTCCTTTTCGAGCACGTTCACCAGGATCCAGGCGCCGACAAAAGCGTAAAGGGCCGCGCGGGAAAGCGTGAAGAATACGACCGCAAAGGAGAGAATGAGAAGAACCGTCCCCTCGATGCGTTTCGGCTTTTTGAGGTCGGCGTAATAAGCCATCATCATCGGCATCATCATGACCAGCAGTCCTCCCGTGGCCGTCGGCGCCTGGTTGTACAAGGTCAGCCGTGGGAACTCTTGGTTCGAAAACCAGTCCGACGTGGTCCCGCTGATCTTCAGGGAAATGAAAAAATACGGATAATTGAGCAGCGAGGGCATCCGCCGCGCGAGCCAGGCCTCCGTCTCGAAGTGCGCGCGATAATAGAACCAGTAGGCCAGGGCGGCCGCGCCGACGACCACGCTCACGAGACAAAGCCACCGGCACGCGCGGAAAAAGCCCCGGAAGAGGGTCTCCGGATCGCTGTTATAAACGCCGAGCACGATCAAGAATCCCATCACCAGCATGACATAGTTGTTGATCGAGGCGATGACCCGCTGAGCCGGACGGAGAGGGACGTTGATGGCGATGGAAATTAAATAGGTCAGGAGAAGAAAGACGAAGCAGAACATCTCTCGTGGAACCCGGACCGGCCGATTGCAACGGCTCGACAGAACCAGCAATTTGATGCCGATCAGGAGGGCCGTCACATGATAGACCACGATACTGAGCCCGGTGACCCACCAGACCGGAAGAAGAAACAGCGTCAGGAGGAGGTCCGTTTCAATGCGGGTATTTAAGTAGGGGATCTTGACCGTCATGTCCGCTGCCCGTTGATTCTATGGACCCATTCGAGATAAAGCCGGTCGTAGTCTCCGGCCATGCGGTCGAATGAATACTGTCGGACGTAGGCCTTCGCAGACGCCCCATACCGGACAATCCTTGCCGGATCATCCACCCAGCGGCCCATGGCATCCGCGAGCGCCGCCGGATCCCCGGCCTTGATCAATTCACCCGTCCGGCCGCTTTCGACCAGATCCCGCGTCCCGGGGATGTCGGTCGCCAGGACAGGCTTCCCCGCCTGATAGGCCTCCAGGACGGTCAGCGGCAATCCTTCCCAAAGCGAGGGCAGCACCATAAAATCGCAGGCGGCAAACCACTCGGGAATCCGGGTCGAGTAGCCGAGGAATACAAAGGTGTCGCCGAGACCGAGCCGCTCGACTTCACGCCGGATGAAGGACTGAAGCGTGCCGTCCCCGGCAAGAAAAATCCGGATTTTTTCCCGCTGCGCCGGGCTCAAGCGGGCCGCCGCCAGGACCAGATCCTCATGCGCTTTTTGCTCCTCGAAGCGCGCGGGGCAAAACGCAAAAACTTCTCCGCTCCGGCGGGCGTACTTTTGCCGGATCTCCTCGAGCGCCGCCGGATCCGGCTTCGGCTCGGGAACCGCGTTGGGAATGAGCACGCACCGGTCTTCCGGCACGCCAAAATGTCGCACCAGATTTTGCCGGACTCCCCCGCCCACCGCGGTCGCGCAGTGGCCGTAGCGGAAAAGGCCGCGCTTGTCGGTGCGCAGGACGTGCTCGGTGTGGAGGATCACGCTCCGATGCTTGAAAAAAAGATCGAACAAAAAGGTCATGTACCGGTGATGAGAATGCACCAGATCCGGCCGGAAACTGCGCAGGATCCGGTCGAGCCCCCAAACGGCCGCGCCCGCGCAAAGCTTGCTCTGCGGCACGCAAAAGGCCGTCACTCCCCGCTTCTCGAGGGCGGCGGTCAGTTTGCCGCGGTTCGAAACGCAGGCGACCTCGTGGCCGAACCTCTCCCGCATCGCTTGGAGCACGTCCAGAAGAACCTTCTCCGCTCCGCCCAGGCCGAATTTCCCCGGATCAAAAGTCGCGTAAAGAATTTTCATGACACAGGCTCTCCTGCTTTGCACTTTTTAACCGCAAAGTGAAGCCAGACCGCCGTCACCGTATAAACCGAGGCCGTCGCCATCACGATCCCCGCCAAACCGAAGAAACGGATCAAGACCGCGGTCAGAACAATGTTTAAAACCAGTTCTACGCAGGACTGAAAGCAATACAGACCGGCCCTCCGGAACACAAGCAGCACCCGGCCGTAAAGCAGCTTCATCACGCCCGGAATGAGCGCCAGGGCAAGCCATCCGAAAATGACGGAAACCGTTTTGAGCTGATCCCCGGTCAGAGCGGACCTCCCGTAACAAACCTGGATGAGCGGCTCCCTGAAAAACCACAGGCAGGCCCCGAGAAGCACGGCACCCGAAAAGACGATCCGGAAGTCCGATCTTAGACGGCTATGAAACGAATCGGGGAGATTCCCGCAAAAATTCTCGGACCAGTCCGTCAAAAATACCTGCAGGAATCCCGAAATAAACAGGATGTAGGGAATCTGGAGCAAGCGATCGGCGTAATTGAGCAGCGTCAGGCTTCCCTCGCCGAGGCGCGAGGCGAACCATTGATTCGTGATCGGAACGATGGAAACCGCCGCAATCGAGATAATTTGCAGGCCGGCTTGGGCAAAAAAATGACGCAGGGCAGGCATGATTTTTGGCCAGTCAATCCGGGATTTCAACCTAAAAAGAGACCTGAATAAAAGACACGTCATCGCCCAGCGAAAGACCTCGCCCGCCGACAATCCCAAAGTCAGCGCGTCCGCTCCCAAAGACCTATGCAAGATCAAAACAAAAACAATGACCGCCGCGAACCGGATGAGGGGTGAAACCGCCGGATACCAAAAAATTCTCCGCGTATAAAACAGCCCGTTCTGGGATGCGATCTCCGCGCCGAAAATCAGGAGCGGAAGCATTTCGAAAAAGAAACGGGACACAAGACGGGAGGACTCACGGTCCCATCCGCTCCCCAGGCTCAACAGCGGACCCAGGAGAAAGAGCGCGGCCATTGCGGTGATTCCCAAAACCGGACGGCTGAGAAAAAATATCCCCGCGGCCAGGCCCTCCGCCGCGCCCTCCTCATCTTTTCTCTCGACCAGGTACGGCAGAAGGACCGATTCGTACAGATGGGTGAGAATAGCGACGAAGAAGAAAATGAGGCTGTAGGCGAAAAAAAAGGCATCCGTCTCGCGGCCCGCGCCGTAAAAGAACGCCACGATAAAGGGCAGGATCAGGCCTCCCGTGCGGCCGATGAGGGTAAAAACGGCCGTCGACAGAAAAGGTCTTTTTTTAGCGGGCTCCATACCCGACCTCCATCGTTTCCAGTTCGATCTTCGGATTTTGCGCGCCGGAAGCCGCGTCGCCGTTCATCAATTCGAGATCAAGCCACCGCGGGCCGCCGGACGTGCGGACCGTAAAACCATAGTCCTTCCAGTCTTCCGAATCCGCATAGACGGTTCCGATCCGCCGCTCCTTGCGCCCGTCGGACAAGCGCGCCGCCAAATAGGGATAATCCTTCCGGACGCCTTTGCGGCCGCGCATCCGGATCCTGAACGTCACTTCCCCGGGGAGCAGTTGGACCCGCCGGCCGATGCGGCCGGGACGGGCCAGAGTGAAGCTCACCTCATGAAAACCCGCGCCCCAGGCCCACCAGGCATCGTCGCTCGCACGCGTCATCGTTTTTTGAACGAGGGCCTGGGCCTTGGCGCGAACCGGAGACTCCCACTCGGCGAGCAGCAGCAGCTCCCTGAGGTCAGGCGACTCTTCCTCGAGCGCCGGCTCAAGGGCTGAAATGGCCGCGTCCGGATTTCCCGATTTCCAGTCGGCTTCGGCCCCGTACCGGCGCAAAAAGGGATAGTTCCCAGCCGGCGCAGTTTTTTCAAAATACTGCCGAGCCACTGCGAAGTCGCCTCGCCGATAAGCAAGCAGGCCCTGCAAGTACGGCTCCCCGCTTTTTATCACGGCACGCTCGAGAAAAGGAAAAAAATCCGCGACCTCCGGTTCTTCCTCTTCTTCAAGGATTTGCCGGAGAATTTTTTCTTCTTTTCCGGTTCCTTGGACCATGACCGCTTCCGCCGCAAGAATCCCCGCCTGAGCTGCGGAAGACTCCTGACAAATCCAGGAGGCATTCCGGAAGGCGGCGAGCGCCTCTTCCGGGCGCCCCTTGCGCAGCAGCCCAAGCCCCTCTCCGGCCTTCTGCCGGCAAAAAGCACGGTTCATCGCCTCAGACTGCCGAAGCACCGACTGCCGGTACTCCCATAGCCCGTGTCCGTCCATCCATTCGATAAGGGTATTGTAAGAAACGGCATCGATAGGGGTCACTTTTCTTAAAAGAGTGAAATCTGAAAATTTTTTCCATAAAAGAGTCAGGGCCGGCTTCAGGTAGTGCGGCGGCTGATACCGGTGATGCAGCGCAATCGCGTTTTTCATCCGCTCGAGGGCCTCGGCTTTTTCCCGCCCGGAAAGAAACTGCGGGCTGGCCAAAAGCCGGGAAGCCGTCATCCATTGCATCCAAGCGCTCCCGCGTTCGAGCTCGTAGGCTTTCAGGAGCAAGGCATGAATCCGCCTCCAGCGGACCGCCTCCATGCCACCCGGTTCACCCTGGTCCATGGCCGATTGCGACAAAGCAAGATAAAGCCAAGCTCTGCCGTACCCCGGGGCCGCAAGAGTCAGTTGTGTGAACGCCCGCTGAGCCTGCACGAGCCGCTCCCTGTCCTTGTTCCGGATCCACTCTTGCCACGCGCTTTTTCCGAGCAGCTCGATCGCATCAGGAGAACGGAGGGCGTCGAACCGTCCGGATCCGCTCAGGAGACGAACAGCCCCGGAAAAGTCGTTACCGACAAAACACCCTTCGGCCCGTGAGAGCTCTAGCCCCATCCATGATTGCTGCAGGCACACCGCCGCCAGCAAAAGCAGCGCGACTCGCAGTGCCGGCTTCCGGAATTTCGCGACGGAGGATCGATTCATGCGCCCTCCGACCCCGCGCGGGCAAGGCGGCACCACCGCACGGCCAATCCCAGCAGGAGAACCATGAGGAAGCGGTTGGCAAAGATCGCCCCATTAAAATCCCCGAGTCCGTGAATGAGAAAGGCCGTCACCGAGACCATCATGCCCCACGCGACAAAAAAGGCCTCAGCCTTCAGAACAAGCCATTCCCGGATCGTCCTCCATCCGAGAGCCGCAAAGCCCGAAATAAGGACCAAAAAGCCGGGAATCCCGAGCTCCGCGCAAACTTCCAGGTAATCGTTATGCGCGTGGGACCACCCGAAGGCAAGCTCCGGGGATTGATAGGCCGGATAGACCCAGGGGAAGGCCCCGAGGCCGATGCCCCACGGCCAATGATCCCGGATCATCGCAAGCGTGTCGCGCCACACGACCCACCGGCCCTCGCCCAAAATCAAAGCATCGCCCGCATGTCCGAGGCGCACCCCCAAAAGCTCTCCGGAAACCAGGAAGGCAGCGGCAAAACCGGCCGCAAGAAGAAACGCGGTCACAGCCGCAAAACGCGCTGAAACCTTTCGCATCAGGGCCGGCAGGAAAATGAGAACGGCGGCAAGGAAGCTCGCGCAACCCATGCGGGAGCCCGTCCTCAAGAGGCCCGACAACGTGACCAAAAAGATCGCCCCAAAGACCGCGGCGCCCCGCAGCGATCGATTCCCGAGACAGCGCATGAAAAGCCCCGACTGCACCCCGAGGCACATCGCAAGCAGGCAAGCCGCATGGTTACGGTTGATCAAGGTGCCGGTCAAGCAGCCCACGTATTCGGTTTTGGAGCGCCACAAAACTTTCTCGAGGCCCGTTCGGATCTGGCACCAGCCGTAGAGAGACTCGAGGAACCCCAGGACCGCAAGGACCGCAAGCAAACGGACGGCTGCGGCCGGCCGAAGCTTCTGGGTCAGGGCAAGAACGCCCGCCATCGCAAGCCATTTCAGCAGCTCTTCGAGCGTCGCGAACCGGTTGAGAGAAGTCAAGAGGCCCTGGACGGTAAGGAGGCCTAAGAGGAGGAGCGCTGCGCAGCGAAAAAACGCGGGAAAAGCGGCCAACTCGCCGGCAGCCTCCGGCAGAACGACAAGAAGCAGGAAGATCAGCGCGCACAGAGCCATGAACGCCCAAGGCTCCACGGCCCCGAAAAACAGAGCGCCCGAAACCGCCGCAAAAGCCAAGCCGGCCTCCGCAACGCTTTCGCGGAGGAAACCGGGATTACTTGGCCGGTGCAGCATCCCCGTAGCCGTAGTAGTAGTACTGGTGGTAGTAATAGTCTTTTTCGCGAACGCTGACGCGGTTCATTACGACCCCCAGCACTTTGGGGCTCTGCTCCGTGATGTTGAAACGGCGCTTGAGATCCTGAATATGCTTCTTATCGGTGCGGTGATAATGGACAACCGCCAGGACCCCGGCGGCATATTCATGGAGAACGGCGACATCGGCAACGGCCAGGTACGGCGAACTGTCCAGCAGGACGATGTCGTAAATTTTTCGCAGGCGATCCAGGAGCGTCTTCATTTGAATCGACCCCAGAACTTCGGCTGGATGATGGGAATACGACCCCGCACTGAGAAAATCGAAGCCGACTCCGGGGACCGGGCTCACGAGAGCTTCTTCGAAAGACACCTCGCCCTCGAGGATGTCCGTCAACCCCTTGGCGGGAGAAATTCCGATCAGTTTATGGAGCCTCGGCTTGCGCAGGTCGGTATCAATCAGCAGCACCTTGAGATGATTCTGCTGAAACGCCGCGGCCAGGTTGAAGACAATGGTGCTTTTCCCCTCCCCGGGGTTCGGGCTCGTCACTAAAATGAGCCTGCAGCCTTCCACCTTCCTCAAATGAAAAAGCAGGGCCGTCCTGAGTGCGCGGATGGATTCGGCAGCCGGCGAATGGCCCATGTCGCCCCCGAACAGCTGGCCGCCGAAGGGCTTTTCGGGATCGACGTCAGATTCGGGAACGATTCCGAAAAGCTCGAGCCCGAGGCCCCTCTCGACGTCGTCGGGGGTGCCCAGGCTCGAGTCCAGATATTCGAAGAAAAAAGCGAGGAGGATCCCGCCGAGGAGGCCCGCAAAAAAACCCACCAGGAGATTCACGAAGGGCTGGGGTTTAAAGGGCCTCACCGGAGCCAGCGCCCGGTCGACGACGATGATGTTGCTCGCCTGAGTCTGAGCCTCGCTCGTGGTCTCATTGAGGCGGCTCAGCAGGGCTTCATAGATCTGGCGTGAGCTGTCGGCCTCGCGCTCCAGCTGTCCGTATTCGATCGCGACCCGTCCAAGCCCCAGGATCTTCTTCTCTTCCTCGTCCATCCTGGCCTGGAGGCCTTCGATCTGCGAACGCAAGCGGATCATTTTGGGATGGAGCGGCAGGTAGCGCTTCTCGAGTTTGGCTTCCTGGGCCTGGATTTTCACCAGCTCGATCTTGGCCGTTTGCATAAATTCGTTTTGTCCCCGGATCGATGGGATGTTGACGAGGGCGTGTTCTTCCTTATAGGTCTGCAAAGCGCGGTCGGCCTCGGAGACATTGTCCTTGAGCTCCACGAGCTGTTTGGAGATCAGCTCGGTCGCCTGGTTAGAAATCAGAAAACGGTCTTCCAGACTGCGCTTAATGAAAAGATCGGCCAGGGTGTTGGTGAGCTCGGCGGACCGCTTGGGGTCGGGATGGAGCACGCTGATTTCCACCAGGCGGGAATTGCGGACCGGATCCACCTTGAGCATTTTCCGGATCACGATGTCTTCGGGCGCGGGTTCCGCCATGAATTCCCTGAGCCACGGCTGGAGAAAGGCGGCCTTGCGGAGCAGGGCGCGAGCCCCGCCCTGTTTCAATTTGAGGACGTAAGGGTCGCTCGCAAGATTTGACTTCCTGACGAGGGATTCGACAAGCGTCCGGCTCCGAAGCATTTGGTACTGCGTTTGGTAATAATCCGAGGAAGAGGAGTCAAGCGACATGACCTCCTTGAAATCGACCACGTTGGGATTGCCGCGCTCGATCAAAAGCGACGCTGTGGCGCGGTACAGGACCTGCTCCCCATAGGTCAGGAAGATCGCGGCTCCCAAGACAAGCACCATGAAGATCACAATCGCGCGGCGTCGCTTGCGCAGGACGTACAGATAATCCATCAGGTGGATTTCGTAATCGGGAAAAGGACGTGGCATGTTTTGGGCCCTTTAGAAAAAGGTTCTCGAAATGACGATGCGGTCGTTGGCCTCAAGCTCCATATCCTGCGAGGTGTCCCCCTTCTTAGTCAACCGGTCGATATCGACCTCAAAAGTCGTTTCTCCGCCGTCGGGCTTTTGGCGGATGACCTTCACCGCGGACTTATTGGCCACCTCGGTAAATCCACCGGCGAGCGTAATGGCTTCGAAAACCGTCAGCTTCCCGGTCAGCGGAAAAGCGCTCGGTTCCCGGACCTCTCCAAAGACGAAAATCCGGCTGAACTCCTTGACGATCACCGTGACCTGAGGATTCACCAGGTATTTTTCTCCCAGGATCTTCATCACCTCCTGCTCGAGCGCGGTCACCGTCAAACCCCAGGCGCGGATGGAGCCGATCAGGGGAAGCGAGATCATGCCGTCCGTGAGGACACGGACCTCGACGCTCAGATCGGGCTCGTCATAGACATCCACCTGGAGGAGGTCGCCGATGCCGATCTTGTAATTTTCGGCCCTTGCGGGACTTCCCCCGCCCTGTTGAGCAGCAAGAGACGTACCGCACGGAGCGGCAAAGAATAAAATCGTCAAAAGAAACAGTACCAATTGTCTCATTTTTTCCTCAATGGCTCGACCGTGCCGGGCACAGCTTGCTTATGCTTTAAGTTATCGGCAGATACTAGCAGAAAATCGAGCGGTGGGGAACCCGGAAAGGGATTTTCGGGCGGATCAGTACCGGAGGAAAGAAGTCAGCGAAACCCGGTCGTCGTTATAGGTCAGAACCGAGAAATTCGAGTTCCGGCGGTACCACTCATAGGCCAGCTCGACCTCCATCCACTCCCGGAAAAGATAGCGGACCCCGGTCTTCGCGTAAAAATTATTGTCGTGGCGGTAACCGTTGCGGTCGTCGACTGTCGCCCTCTCGGCATAGTTATCCCGGTCATAGCGGAATTCCTGCGCAACCACCCACCGCGGCCGGAACTTGTATTCGATCACTCCGCGAATGCCGTGACGTAGGTAATAATTGACGTCCATGAAGGTCGCTTCGATCGCTTCACGGCTAAAATCGATCTCGAAGCGCCAGTTTTTTCGCCACTTGTACGTCACGTCGGCTACGGCCACCCAGGAATTGAAATCGTGGCGGTCCTTGTACCGGTAAGTCCGGAACTGGGGCCCTACCCGCACCTTGGCGGTCAGATCGGGCATGAGCTCCCCTTCCAAACCGATCCGGCCCTGGTTGAGGTGCGAGTTCCGGGTGTGAGCTCCGGGATATTCGATTTGGGAGAAGGTGTAATCGGCGAGCGCCTTCAGGCGGGCAAACAAATCATAATACAAAACGCCCGTCCAGGCGCGCTCCTGGAAATCGAACGGCTTGTCGACCGTCCTCTGAAAATCCCGAATGAACTGGCGGAACCCCCCTTCGAACGTCATGCGCTTCCACCGGTAGCCGAGCTTCGGATTCACCAGCTGATCGATGCGGGGAATACGCGAGGTAAAGGTAGTCCCCGCGCGGTCCGAAGTGATGTCCAGTTTTTCCAAAACGTTCAGGTACCAGGACGGAAAATTAAAATCTCCGAGGGCAAAGAAGTGCTGGTCCTGGGTGTTCTGGGTCGAGTTGATCGCCAGGGTTTCAATATCGCCTTCGTAGCCGACCGTGACCTGATGGCGGTCGATCGGAATCTCAATGACGGCGCCGGGCGCCACGTCGAAGACAAAGTCCTTGCGCGCTTTGGAGTGCGACAGATAGACGTTGTCGTCAAATTCGAATTTGGTTTTCAGGTACGGATGAATCCTCAGCGGGCCGGCTTTTATCCGGGTGGGGCCGGTCTTGATCCACCGCTTTTCTCCGAATTCCTTGATGGAATCCTGAAGCTGATAGTCGGCAAATGCGGGCGCACTACTTTGTATCAAGATGATAAAAATCGAAAGAAAGAGTGCGCCCGCCCGTTTCATGCTGGAGGAAATTTTATTTGGACGGGCTGGCTTCGATGCCGCGGGAATCGGGTGGCGGCGTGTTTTCGGCAGTTGTCCCGCCGGGCTCCAGGGCCTCGGTCACGGCTTCGGTCTCTGAGAGCTTGATCGGATAGCGCTCGCCCTGCTTCAAGGCGATCTCTTCGCCGATCGGATCGATCAGGGTCGCAGTCCCCGCGTCCATCGTGACTAAACCGTCGTTTTCGCCGCTCGTGATCGTAACCGCATTGCCGTCTTTGAGGGTCAGCTCATGATCGAGGACCGTGATGTCGATGCTGTCTTGCCCGGAAACCGTACACTTGAATTCGCCGTCGAAAACCTCGAGGATGGAACCGTTCGGAACCGCCGGCAGGTCTTGCTTGCCGCATTCGACCATGGTGATCAATTTATCGGGATCGGTGGCATTGGGATCCGTAATGATGAGGGTTCCGCCGCACTCGGCCTTGTTGGCCTTAAGACAGCAGTTGCAATCGATCGCGGCATACGCAAGGCCCGTGACGGCCAAAGAAAAAAGAACAACGGCAAGCAAAACAGCGCACTTAGAGCGGCTCTTCATGGTCAGATTCCTTTCGGGTTTCATCCCTAAAAATGAACGGGATGGTGATGATTTTATATTAACCGATCGATGCAAAATTGACAACATCAATCGCTCAGGTGCTGAAAGTTGAGCGAATGGATATAAAAGTCGGCCGACGTGTCCCCCGTCGCTCCCTGGTCGACCAGAATCATGACAAAACCCACATCCGAAAGCGCCGCAAGGCCCGGGAGATCAATAACGATACGCGTTCGCGTCGGCGCGTCCGCAAGCGTCACATCCACCTCATAGACGGTTTGATCCGCCGAATTCTTCAGTTCTAGCCGGATCTTCTTGGGGGTATCCGCGGCCGTGTAGACGATTTCAATTTGGTTGTTCCGGGCGTCGTAGGAAGGAACCTGCCAAAACACGCCGCTCTTGTGTTCGAGCTCTCCGTTCAAGAACCGCGCTCCCGTGACATCCGTCGTATCGTAGGGATACCCGTTGATCGCGCCGTGCCCGGTATAACGGCTGAACACAGCAAGGGACCTATCCGCAAGGACCGGCTCAGGAGCCGGCACCGCGGAAGTCTTTTCCAGATCAAACTGGCTTTTGCGATCATAGAGCAAATTATACGAAAGCTCGAGCCCCCGCTTCTTCAGGTAAGCCGAAAAAGCGTCCGGGTCCGAGTCGAGCAGCCCAAGGACGGTCGATGCGATGTCGATCGCCAAAAACCGGCCGCCGACTTCACTGCCCGAGCGCGCGGCGTCCAAAAGCCCGTAAGTCCCGTCCAGCGACGGAATCTGCCGGCGGATCGAGGAAAGCCAGGAAAGAACGGTCAGCGGGTCGGAGGCATAAGCTGCGGCGAGGGCATAAGTCGACCCGACGTCCGTGATCATATTCTCCGAAGGAAGCTCTGCAAGCTCCGTCATTCCAAGGCGTCCGTAGTAGTCCCCCTCCGGGCGGTTGTCCGGCCGCTGGCTCGCCGAAACAAAGCCCGGCAGATGCCGCTGGTAAGCGTTGTCCGTCTGGGTGACCAAATGATTGTAGAGGGCGTTCCGGAATCCAAGAAAATCCGTTTCTCGGTTGCGCAGGCCCGGCCAAGTCACCTGGAAAGCCCCGCCGTCAAAAGGCGCGAAGTTCGTGATGACGTTGCCGTCACGGTCAGTGTAATCCCTCATCACCGGATTGAGTTTGTCCCAAACGGTCGCAGGAAGCGTCGGATAGCGGACTGAAAGAAACGCGATCGACCCCCGAAATTCGTTCACCAGCCGGTCCATGAAGTGGTTAAAAATACCGGTTTTGGAGTTGACCGTCGCCGCAAAGATCCCAAAAAAAGGATCGACCATTTTCTCGTAGCCGATCCTCTGCCGGTCCAAAAAGGTCTCGGCCTTGTCCGTCAAAGGCTTCGCCGTATCGCCGAGCGCCGACTCTAAAGATCCGATCATCACCGCAACGCTCTGCGAAAGATTGGCGTTGTCGCCCAAGCCGATCCAATCGGTCGTTGCTCCGAGAGGCTCGAGGAAAAGCCACGGGATCAGGCCGTTCCATCCGAAGCCGCCCTCTGCCGGCGGACGCTGAACCGCAAGCAGACTGTCGAGGACGCGGTTGATTTCCGCAAGCGCTTGCTCGCTCGTCAAGGTGCTCTGAATTTTTCCGGCGGCGATATCGGCCAAAATCTGGAGCTGAAAACCGATGATCGTGGGCTGGGTAAATTTTGCGGAGGCGTCCACAGCTCCGGACGCCGTGATGCTGTCATAAGTAAAATGGGTCACGGGATCGATGCCAATGCCGTCCGTGAAATATTTGGCGCCCTCCTGAATCAGGAGATCACGCGTTTCCACAAGCTCGGGCGGAAGTTCGACGGGCGTATAGGCAAGCCCCAGGGTCCGGATCCGGACAAGCGACTGGGAGCGGCCGAGCGTCATGCTTTGGTCCTGCACGAAAAGGATTTGAGCGACTTTCGAGGGATCAAAAGCGGGCAGAACATGGGCGCTCTGAAAATCAAGCGTGTAATAAAGATCGACCGGCCGCAAAGCGACTTTGAACTCGGCGCGGACACCGTTGATATCGACGACCTGGACTCCGAGCACGGTGCCCTCGGAACCCCGGGCTGAAAAAACAAAGGTTTCAGGGAGAGTCAGTGCTTCTCCCTGAAACCTGTTGTTTCCGTCAAAATATCCCTTACTGATGACCGCGTAGGTGAAGCTCGCGGCGTCCGGCAGTTGCGACTCCAACTCGAAAACTTCCGAACTCTCTTGGTCTAAGAGCGCGATCCCCTGCGCCGCCTGACCAAGGGACACCTTTCCGCCACTTCCGGCCACCCCTGGGTTCGCCGGAAGGGCTGTTAAAAACCCGAGCCATCTCCCCCGGCAACCGGAATGTAGTAGAAATTGCCCCAGTCGATATTGAGGCGAACAGGTCCGGTGTTGCCGCTGACCACGAGCGTCAGGAAGGCAACTTTCGTCAAATCGATTTCCTCGAGACTGCTGAGCGGAATCGTCCACCGCTTTGCGGTCGCCGAGATGCCGGTCAACACCACCTTGTCTTTTTTGCCGTAGTAATCCTGAACTTCCAGGACGACCTGCGTCAAGTTGGTGCCGCCGTTATCGAGCCCGAACGTAATTCCGCCCGGGTAAAGAGTGTTCAGATTGATCGTGTGATCCGTGTTGTTCTGGGTCAGATAATTCACGTACACCGCAGCCCACGACGAATCATACTTGAGGTTGTAATCGACCTGCGCCTGCGTCGCCGAAAGCGTCGTCCTCGTAACCGTACTGTCATCTGAGGACTGGTTGACGTCCAGCGAAGGCGCCGTTCCCTCAAAGGTATTCGGAAGCAGCGTGATCGCCGGAGTTCCCGCGGCCGGAGCGATCGCCGGCGTATAGGAGAAATTACCCAGCTGCACGTTCATCTTCGCATTGGGATGCCGTCCCTTGACCACCAAGGCGATCGTCTTGACATGCGTCACGTCGAGCTGGTCGAAGTAGCTCGACAAGATCCGCCACTTATTCTGGGCGGTCCCGACGCCGTTAAGCGTCACAAACTGCGTCTTGTTGGCAGCGTCTGTGACCTCGAAATCTACCTGGGTCACATCGGTTCCCGCGTTATCGAGCCCGACGATGATTCCGTCCGGAAACAGCGTCTGAAGGTCGATCGTCCGATCGAGCGCCGTCCCGGTCAGGCTGTACCCGAAAAAGACGCCTCCGTAGGAGGTGTCGTTGAACAGGAACAGGTCCACCGCGGCGGCCGCCGGGGAGGACATCGTCACATTCGTGCTGCTCCAATCTCCCGCACCCGGGTTAAAACTCGCGAACGCATTCAAATTCGGACGCAAGCCGCCCCCATCCACAGGGAACGTGGAAACCGGAACCGCGGCAGGATTCGCCAGCGGAGCCAGAACGAGGGGATTCGAAAAGTTCCCCCAGGTCAAGTTGAGTCTTCCGTCAACGTGCTGTCCGGTCACTACAAGCGACATCACACGAATGTGTGTGAGGTCCACGTTGCTGAACTGGCCAGGCAAAATCGCCCACTTCTGGGCGGTCGCGGAGACGTTCTGGAGAATCACGGCGCCGGTCAATCCCGCGGCGTCTTTGAGCTCCAGCGTGACGGAGGTGATATTGGTCCCGGCGTTGTCGAGCTGGAGAACGATTCCCGACGGAAAGGTCGTATTGAGGTTGATCGATTCGACGGCAGGCGTTGTCGCCGCATTGTCGTAATCGATGAACGCTCCGCCATACGACGCACCGTTCACAAGATTCAGCGCGATCGTTCCGACCGCCGAAGTCGACATCGTCACAGCGGCCGTGCTGTTGTCCAGCGAGGCAAACGCGTTAAGCGCGGGCCGCAGCGTCTGACTGTTCAAGGGCACCGGCGTCACGGGGGTGGCATTTCCGGCCGGTAACGGCATAATCTCCGGCGCATGATAGAAATTCCCCCAGTCGATATTCAGGACCGCGTTGGCCTGAACGCCCTTCACAAGCAGCGTCAGGGTCTTGATGTGGGTCACATCGACCTCGTCAAACTGATTGGGCAGAACGAGCCACTTCTTGCCGAACGACTCGATCAGGTTCAGCGTCACAAAGTCCTGGCGGTCGTTGCGGTCGGTCACTTCGAGAATCACCTGACCGAGCCCCGACGACGCGCTGTCGAGCCCAAGCACGATCCCTGCAGGAAAAGCCTGGGTCAGATCGATCGTCTCGACCGTCCCAGCCGTCGCAGAGTCGTCATAATTCGCGAAAACCCCGGAATAAGAGTCGGCCTGGGTCAGAGTCGTATTAAAAACCGCGAAAGTCTGCGACACCATCCGGACGCTCGCGCTGCTGCCGTTCGCCGTCGTGTTGATAAACGACGTCAGAACCGGCTTGCGGCCGAGATAATCCGTAGGCACGGGAGTGATCACCGCGGTCGGAGCCGTCGGCGGAAGCACGGGATCAAGGGCGAAATTTCCCCAATCCACGTTCACTTTCGCATTGGCATACTGACCCGTCACGACGAGAGAAATCGTCTTGATCTGGGTCACATCGACGTCGTCAAAGAGTCCGGCAACGATCTTCCACTTTTTGCCGAAGCTCTCAACTCCCTTGAGCAGGACCTGATCCTTTTTATTATTGATGTCCGTCACTTCCAGGATCACCGTCCCGATGCCCGTGCCGCCGTTATCGAGGCTGAGCACGATGCCGCCGGGGAAAGCCGTGTTGAAGTTAATCGTTTCCGTCACCCCCGTCGTTTTGAGGTTGTCGTAAGCAAGGTAAGCGCCACCGAAGGAACTGGCCTTTTTGAGGTCCATGTTCAGGACCGCAAAGGTCTCGGAAACCATATCGATGCCGATGGTGCTCGTATCCGGATCAAGCGGCGGAGTCCCGACGCTCACAAACGGCGCCAGGCGCGGCCTGAATCCCGAAGACGTCACAGGGACCGGCGTCACCACTGCGGGATCGCCCGCAGCAAGAGAATTCACCGTAGGCGTGAAGGTGAAATTCCCCCACTCCATATTGATCCGGACATCAGAGGGCCAACCGGCAACCACCAGGGCGACCGTCGTAATCTGCGTCAGATCAAGCCCGTCAAGCTGGGACAAAAGAACTTTCCAGCGCTGCTGGGCCGACGTCATTCCGTTCAGAATCACCGTCGCACGTTTGTTGTTGATATCCGTGACTTCGAACTGCACGCTGTTGAGCGACGTTCCGGCATTATCGAGCTTGAAAACGATGCCGTCCGCAAAAGCGGTCGCGAAGTTCGCCGTCTCTTTCGTTCCGGCCGTCGTGAAATCGTCATAGCTGACGAACATACCGCCGTAGGAAGTCGTCGCCGCAAGGTGAACGTTCAACGTTCCACCGAGTTGCGAATACATATCCATGGACGAGGTGCTGTCGTCTTGGCTGGCAAACGGCGTCACTTCCGGCTTTGCGTTCTTATAATTCAGCGGCAAAGGCGTCACCGCGGAAGTGTCCGTCGCCGGAAGCGGCGAGGCGCTCTCGATAAAGGCGAAATCCCCGAGAAGAATCGCCAGCTTGGCGCTCGGATGACGGCCTTTGACGACCAGAGACACCGTCTTGATCTGCGTGCGGTCCACCTGATCGAACAGGCTCACCGCCACGTTCCACTTCTTGAGGAAGTTCTGGATGTTGTGCAGAAGCACGGACTGCTGTTTCCCGGTGACGTCTGTCACTTCCAAATACGCCTCGGTCACATCCGTCCCCATGTTGTCCAAGCCCACCGTCAAACCGCCCGGATACAGGGTATTCAAATTAATCGTTTTGTTCTCGGCCGGAAGCGTGGACAAGCTGTAGCCGATGAACACTCCTCCAAACGAGGTTGTGTTGAACAAATTCAGGTCAGCAATTGCCGCTGACTTCGAAAGCATCGTCACGCTCGAAGCGCTCCAATCCCCGTTCGTCGTATCATAACTCGCCAGCGCGTTCAAATTCGGCCTATTGCCGCTCTTGTCCACGGGCAAAACCGAAATCGCGTACGCGTCCGGATTGGGAACCGCGCTCACGATCGGCGTATAGGCGAAATTGCCCAACTCCACGTGCAATTTCCCATCCGTATGCCGCCCCTTGACCACCAGCGACACCGTCTTGATCTGCGTGCGGTCCACCTGATCGAACAGGCTCACCGCCACGTTCCACTTCTTGAGAAAATCCTGAACGTTACTCAAAACCACCGACTGCTGTCGATCACCGATGTCCGTGACTTCCAGATAAACTTCGGTCACGTCGGAGCCCAGGTTGTTCAAGCCCACGGTCAGCCCGCCCGGATAGAGAGCATCCAGGTCGATCGTTTTATTCTTGGCCGCATCCAGCGACAGGCTGTAACCCACGTACACTCCGCCGAACGAAGTCGTGTTGAACAAATACAGGTTCGCATCGGCCGACGACATCGAAGTCATCGTGACGTCCGAACTGCTCCAATCCCCGTTCGTCGGATCATAACTCGCCAGCGCGTTCAGATTCGGCCTGCTGTTGCTCGCGTCCACGGGCAGCACCGAAATCGCATAGGCGTCCGGGTTCGTGACCGCGCTTAAGACTGGCGTATAAGCAAAATCGCCGAGCTCCACGTGCAGCTTGCCGGCCGGATGACGCCCCTTGACCACGAGCGACACCGTTTTGATCTGCGTGCGGTCGACCGCGTCGAACAGCGTCACCGCCACATTCCATTTCTTGAGGAAGTTCTCGACGTTGCCCAAAAGCACCGACTGTTGCTTGTTTCCGATATCGGTTACTTCCAGGTACACCTCGGTCACATCCGTCCCCATGTTGTCCAGGCCCACCGTCAAACCGCCCGGATACAAGGTATTCAAATTAATTGTCTTGTTAAGCAAGGGTTCCGTCGTGGAAAGGCTGTAGCCCACATACACCCCGCCGAATGAAGTCGTATTGTACAAATACAGGTCGACGTCAGCCGACGACTTCGAAGTCATCGTCACATTCGAGCTGCTCCAATCCCCTTTGATTGGATCATAACTCGCCAGAGCGTTCAGATTCGGACGCCTCAAGGTGGCATCCACCGGCAGGACCGAAACCGTATAGTCCGACGGATTGGGCACCGCCGTCAGAACAGGCGTGAAAGGAAAATCGCCGAGCTGAACATTTAGCTTCGCGCTCGGGTGAAGTCCCTTGACCACCAGCGAAACCGTCTTGATCTGCGTACGGTCCACCTGGTCGAACAAGGTCACTGCGGCATTCCACTTATTCAAAGTATTCGTGACCCCAGCCAGCGTCACGGACTGCATTTTGTCGTTGACGTCCGTGACTTCCAGGGAAACCTCCGTAATATCGGTGCCCTGATTGTCAAGACCGACCGTCAGACCGAGCGGGAAAAGCGTATTCAGGTTGATGGTCTTGTTTTTGGCCGGATCCGTCGACAGGCTGTAGCCCACGTACACCCCTCCAAAAGAGGTCGTGTTGAACAAATACAGGTCCACAAGGGCCGACGCTTTCGAAGTCATCGTCACGTTCGCGCTGCTCCAGTCTGTTCCGTCCGTTTTGAAGCTCGAAAGCGCATTCAGATTCGGACGGTTTCCATCCTGGGCCACGGGCATCACAGAAATCGTATAGTCCGCCGGATTAGCGACAGGCTGAAGAACCGGCGTGTATTGAAACTCGCCCCAGTTCACGTTGAGCTTCGCATTCGCGTACTGGCCGACGAGGACAAACGCCAGCGTCTTGATCTTCGTCACATCCACGTCATTGAAGAGATTCGTCGCGACTTTCCAGCGCCGGGACGTCGCATCGATGCCGGTCAAGCGGACGCTGTCCTTCTTGTCGTTTTTGTCCGTGACCTCGAGCAGAATGGTCGAGAGACCGGTTCCGAGGTTATCGAGCTCGAAAACGATCCCGTTCGGGAAAGACGTGTTCAGGTTGATCGTTTCGGTCGTTGTCGTCGTTGCAAAGCTATCGTAGTTGATGAAGGCTCCGCCGTAGGAATCCTTCGTCAACAAATTCAAATTGAGCGCGACTTGAGTCGCGGAAGTGAACGCCGTCGTTGCCGTGCTGCCGTCCGCCACCGCAAAACCGGTGAATTCCGGCCTTGCGAGCGCGGAAGTCAGCGGGAGCAGCGTCACGGTAGGATTCGAAGTATCCGGCGTCACCGAAGGCGTGTAGGCAAAATTACCCCAATCGATGTTCAGGATTTTATTGGCGTTCTGGCCCTTCAGGACGAACGCAACGACCCGAATGCGGGTCAAATCGACGCCCACAAATTGCCGGGGCAAAATTTTCCAATGCTGTCCGAAATTCTGGATTCCCTGGAGGAGGACGCTGGCGCGATTTTCGTTCGCATCGGTCACTTCCAGATAAATTTCGGTCAGGCCGGTGCTGGCGCCCGTCGAGGGATTTCTGTTGTCGAGGCCGAAAACCATCCCGCTCGGGTAAAGCGTATTGAGATTGATGGTTTCCACGCCGGTCGTGCCGAAATTATCGTAATTGACGAACACTCCGCCGTACGAAGTCGATTGGGCCAGATTGAGATCAACCCTGGCAAAGGTCTCCGAAGACATCGTCACGACAGAGGTGCTCGGATCGCTTCCGGCCGGGTCTCCCTGGCTGGCAAAGCCCGTAACTTCGGGCTTTTGGCCGGCGCTGTTCAAAGGCAGCGTGGTGACCGTAGGATTCGTAGCATCCGGGCCGTTATAATTGAAGTTACCCCAGTCGATGTTGAGCTTTACGTTGAGGTTGGTTTTGGCAAGAACGATCGCGAAAGTCTGAATCTTGGTCACATCGACGTCGTCGAACTGGGACGCAAGGATTTTCCAGCGCTTCCCGAAGCCTTCGATTTGGGTCAGGATGACGCTATCTTTCTTGTTGTTGATATCCGTAACTTCTAGAAGAATTTCCGTCAGGTTCGTCCCGCCGTTATCCAAACCGAGGACGATGCCGCTCGGGAATGCCGTATTCAAATTGATGGTCTCGACCGTTCCCGTGGTCAGCTTGTTGTCATAGTCGATGAAGGCTCCGCCGTAGGACGCGTCGCTCAAAAGGTTCATGTCCAAGCGGGCGAACGTCGGAGAAAACAAAGTCGCCGTCGCCGCGCTGCCGTCCGCCGTCACAAAGGACGTAAAGTTCGGCGAATTCTGGGTGCTGGTCGCCGGCACCGGGGTCACAGGAGGATTCGACAAATCGGGCGGAAGCTTCGGAACAAAGCCGAACTGGCCCCAGTCAACATTCAGCTTACCCGTCAAATACTGTCCGTCGACGACAAGAGCCGCCGCGATCACTTGGGTCAAATCGACCCCGTCAAACTTGGACAGGTCGAACTTCCAGGTCTGCCCCGTCGCGAGGACGTTCTTCAGCATCACGGAGGCGCGATTGAGATTTTTATCCGTTAGCTCGAGCCTCACCTGGGTGACACTGCTGCCGCCGTTATCAAGCCGCAGCGAGATTCCGCCGGGAAACGCCGTCTGAAAATTGGCCGTCTCCACCGTCCCCGCCGTGCCGAAATTGTCATAACTAATGTAGGCGCCGCCGTAGGAATCGGCGTTCTTGAGGCTCATATTGATCGTCCCGAAAGTGCGGGACACCATGGTCACCGTCGAGGTGCTCGTATCCTGCTTCGCAAAACCGACCAGCTCCGGCAATGCCCCGGAAGACGTCACGGGCAAATAGGTCACGGCCGGGTTCGACGGATCGGGATTGATGTTGGGCTGATACCAAAGGCCTGCGGTCTGGATCTTCAAAAAACCCACCGTCTGGTTGACCGCCATCGCATGATCGATCACGAAATTGATCTGCTTGATCGCGCCAAAATTGATGCTGGGGTTCGAAAGAAGAAGCGTGCTTTTATTGATGCTCCTCTGTTCATACGCCGTCGAATTACGGTCGGCCGTCGTGGAAAGCCCCTGGATCCGGACCGCCGCCAGGCGGTTCGAAGAGTCCACAAACTCCACCTTCACGCAGTCGTTGGCGCCGGTGCAAATGTTATTGGTGAGCATGCCGAACGTAAACTTGGTGATTGCCGACGAGCTGAAGTTCCCCGGCGTTCCGAAATTAATGACGCTGCCGCCGAAACTGCCGTTATTGGTCACATCATAGTCGGTAATAAAAACGGAAGTCGAAAGCTGGTCGATCGAGATCGTGGCCTTCGGCTGCCCGTAAGCGGGGTCCGAAGCAAAGCCGGAAAGATAAGGCTTGTTGGGCAGCACCGTAATCGGATCGCCCGAGCGGTACGTCTCATAGCCCGTCTTGTCTTGATTGTACTCGTCAATCGCGAGAATAAAGCGGTTCAAAACTTCACGGGCCTCCGTCGAAGGCTCGTCCTGGACGATCAAAGCGTTGATCTGCTCGGAAAGGTCGGAAAACGCGTACGGCTCCTGGCGAACAAGACCGTCATGACTGTAGGCCACGACGCCCGCCGTGGTAATCACAAATTCAACGGCATCCCCCGCCGCTTCGATATCGCTCAAGCTCGCTTCGGTGCGCTGACCCGCCGGATGCGTGTGGACGATCAAATCGGCCTGATCGAGAAGCGCCCGGGCCACCGTGTTCGCGCGAAGTTCATCTTCACTGCCCGTGGTAAACAAAACGGCCTTGTCTCTGAGAACCGCGATCCCGACCTCGATATCAAGTTCGGTCAGCTTCTGGAGATCATCCGCCGAAAAATTCTTGACCACGACTGCGGAGGCGTAATCTTTGGAGAGTTCAGCCACGGCGTCTTCGAAGGACGATTCGGAGTAATCGCGCACTTCGAAATTCGTTTCGCTTTTGGCTTCGGAGGCCGGCTCAACCGCTTCGGATTCTTCGCTCGTCGCTACGGAGAGCGGCGCGTCTTCCTGAAGAAAATCCGTGGTGGTCGGACTGACCGCAACGGTCACGGCCGCCGCGGCGGCGTCCTTACCAACCTCTTTTTCCCGCTGTTCCTCTTGAGTCTGGACAGACTGAGGGACCGGGTATTGGGCAAACGCAGGCATAACAGCCTGGTTGACCATGAGAAAAAATGCCAGAAATGCAGCAATGCCTTTCCGATTGAGAGACTTTTGTGTTGCTTTGAGACCTGCGGTTGTCGTGTTCATTTCATTCACCTCCGGTGTGAATTGAAAATAGATTTTTACCAAAGCTAAGGAAGTATACCATCTTATTCAAACTTTGTCAAACGTTGTAAATGATTTATTTTGAATAGGTTGCAACTTATTAAGAAAATAATATAAGTCTTTTTTTGGCCACCGTACCCATTGAGTTGAACGAAGCGGAAGCATAAAAAGTTTCGAGAATCGAGGTTTTTAGCTGTCGTTGGTACCGTTTTAGGAGGCTTCTGCGCACGCTTCGATGACGATCTCGCAGCGATTCCGGAGGCGTCCAAGGACGCTCATCGCAGCCACGTAGACTCGGGAGCCAAAGAGCCGGTAGAGCGGCAAAAAAATCTTTTTGCCGTTGTAGTAGTTGATTCGTGCCGACAGCACGCGGTAGCCGGCGTGTTCCAGGAGATTGGTGATCGTCTGGCGGTTCCAACTGTAGAGATGGTGATCACAATCGTTTTTGTCGACAGTCGCCCGCGGAGATTCCATGGGCAGGACAAGCACCAAACGGCCCCCCGGAGAGAGCCGGCCGAGAAACTCCGACAACAGGGCTCTGGGTTCGCTGAGATGTTCGAGAACATGGCGCAGCATGATGGCGTCAAAACGAAGGGCTGCATTCACCTTCGCGAAAGAATCAAAAACGGAAAGCCCCAAAAACGCGCAGTGCTTTTGAGCCAAAGGAGCCTGCTCGACGGCGTAAACCGAACAGCACTTTTTGACGGAAACGAGATTGGCTCCGAGGCCGGCGCCGAATTCGAGGACCGACTGCCCGGGACGCAGAAAGCCCAGATACGTCCGGTGCGCATAGCTCCCCCACGCTTCCAGAAGATTCGGGTTGTTGATAAATTCTCCGTGGTGGGCAAGATGATACGCGTTTCCCGCTTCGCTGGAATAATCAAATCCGCTCATCGCCGCATCCTCCTCTGCAAATTAAATTGCCCGGAGGGAGAGTCGAACTCCCACGGGGTTGTTTAGTCCCCAACGGATTTTAAGTCCGGTGCGTCTGCCGGTTTCGCCATCCGGGCGTGACATATGATCAGGCGCGGGGCGGAATCGAACCGCCGTATATCGGTTTTGCAGACCGATGCATTACCACTTTGCTACCGCGCCGCATCAGGAGTTACCGTATCGGCGTCAATTCCTCGCCGGTGTTCGGATCGTATTTGTACCTCGATGGAAACGTCTGCCCCGTCCTCGGATTATATACGGTGTTCATTTCCTGCGTTGGCTGGAGCGGCTGGGAATAGGCCGGCTGCTGCTGCGGCGCCCCATAGGGCTGAGGAGCATACTGGGGCTGGTATTGCTGCTGCATCATTTCTTTCCGAATGGCTTCTTTGGTGTTTTCCTTCTGTCGCCGCTGAGATTCGCCGATCAGCGCCCCAGCGAGGAGACCCGCACCGGCCCCGATCGCCGTCCCCGCACCGGCATGACCGGTCTGGTTCCCGATAATCGCTCCAAGCCCCGCACCCAAACCTCCGCCGAGGAGAGCTCCTCCCTCGCGTTCGGTCATACCGCCCGGGTTTGTGTCGGAAGCGCAACCCGACCCCAGTACGAGAATAGCTAAAAAACAGGCTAAATAGGATTGTTTTTTCATGAGACCCCTCCAATGGATCAAAACTTCAAGTTTTGATCTGCTTATAGTCCTGAAACACAAGTTTCAGGGCAATGGATCAAAACATCATGTTTTGATCTGCTTGTTGGTCCGAAACATTGGTTTCGCGACCGTTTGCTTATGGATGACGTTCGAACGCACATTATATTCATTTTGTCCGATCGAGGAACCAAATTCGTTGCGCCCACTTGGCGATTGCCTGGGCGATACGAGCTTTCGGCCGTGAATTGAGACGCTGCAGCCGACCATCAGGTGTCATAAGAGCCATCGTCACCTTCCCCTGACCGAAAGGGCGATGGCGGGGCCCGAGATAAGTGGCCACGATCCCGTCGAGCTTTTTTGCGGCCAGCTTCCGCCGCGCCCCTTCGAGCCACTTGGAGGTCTCGAGGCAGAAGCCGATGACTTTTCTTTTCCCCTTACGGGCGGCAAGCGACGCGACGATATCCGGCGTTTTCTTGAGCCGCAGAGTCAGTCCGCCGGAGCGCCTGATTTTCTGCGCGCAAAACTGCGCGGGCATAAAATCGCAAACGGCCGCGCTCATGACCAGCAGATGGTGTGAGACGAAGAGTCGCCGGAGGACACGCTGTAACTCGAGGGCGCTCGTAATGGAAACAAACCGGACGCCGCGAGGCGCGCGAAGGGCCGTGGGGCCGCTGACAAGCGTTACGGAATGTCCTTGGGCGCGGAACGCGCGGGCCAGGGCATAGCCCATTTCGCCCGTCGAGTGATTCGTAAGGTAGCGGACGGGGTCCAGGCTCTCTCGGGTGGGTCCGGCGCTGATCAGGATCTTGAGGCGAAAAACGGTCACAATCTTACTTTCTCAGGTTTGTGGCGCCTGTCGGTTTTCTTTCGCGGGTCTTCAGCCCGGCAAACCGGGCCAGAGACTGCACGATGGTCTCGGGATCAGAGATGTGTCCGATCGCTTCCTTCCCGCAAACCAGCGGGCCCTCGACGGGATCGATGAAGTGATAGCCGATCTCCTTGAGGCTCCGGATGTTCCTTTGAGTCACCGGATGCAGGTACATTTGATCGTTCATGGCCGGCGCGATCAGAACGGGACGGTGGGTCGCCAGGATAAGGCAGCTGGCCAGGTCATCGGCAAGCCCCGCCGCAAGCCGCGCGATAAAATCTGCGGAGGCCGGGGCCACGAGAATCACATCCGAGGTTTCCACCAGGGATGTGTGGACGACTCCGTAGGGCGTCTCGGTCGAGAAAAAATCGTGATAGACGTATTCCCCGCTCAGAGCCCTCAGAGCCAGAGGCGTAACGAAGTGCTTGGCGCTCTCCGTAAGGACGCAAATGGCCCTCCCACCCTCGCGCCGAATCGCCTGAACGAGGTCCCCGGCTTTATAAGCCGCGATCGACCCGGTCAGGATATGGAGGACAGTCTTACCCTGCAGCCTTTTTCGACTTGGGCTTGATTTCTTCATAACGCACCTTCCCCTCGGCGAATTCCTTCATGGCAATCGTAGACACTTTTTTCGATTCGCATTTCACGAGAGGCGCGGCCCCTGCGGCAAGCTCGTTGGCGCGTTGGGCAATGGCCAGTACGGTCTTGAAGCGTGAGCCCGTCTCGGCGGTCATAATTTTTTCAATCGGAATATACGTCATGGAACCTTCCTCCTTAATGGAATGATGAGCCTTGCTTCACGAGATCCAGAATAAGGCCTTCGATTTCCGCGACCGTCTGGTCGAGGTTTTGATTCACAACCGCCTTGTCGTAGGCGCCCGCTTCCTTGATTTCCTCCTGCGCGGCTTCGATCCGGGCCTGGATCTCGGCCGGAGTTTCGGTCTTGCGCCCCTCGAGCCGCTCGCGCAGGACTTTGATCGAAGGCGGAAGAACAAAAATCGAAAGCCTCGGGACCGACGCCTCAAGCGCCGCGCGGACCTTCCGGGCCCCCTGCACGTCGATCTCGAGGATCACCACTTTCCCCGAGGCCAGTTTCTCGGCTACGAACCGGGCCGGCGTGCCGTACCAATGGTCAACCACCTTTGCATACTCAAGGAGCTCGGCGCCTTCCTTGAGCTTCTCGAACTCTCCGGGGCCGACGAAAAAGTAAGCGACCCCATGCTTCTCGTTGAACCTCGGCGCGCGGGTCGTCACCGACACCGAACGCAGCCAGTCGGCATGTCGGTTGAGAAGCCGGTCGACGATCGTCGTCTTCCCGCACCCCGAGGGGGCCGAGATCATCACGACCGCCCCGGCAGTCTCCGCCTTGGCGGGTTCTTTTTTATTCGATGTTTTGGACTTGCTCACGGATCTTTTCGATTTCACCTTTCATCATGACGACTTCCGTCGAGATCTCGAACAGCTGAGCTTTGGACCCGATCGTATTGACCTCGCGGTGGAGCTCCTGGCAAAGAAAATCGAGCTCCCGGCCCGCTTCCGAATCCTGGCGGAGCCGTTTTTCAAAAAGTTCCAGGTGGCTCTTCAAGCGCACAACCTCTTCGGTCACATCGCTTCGCTCGGCCAGAAACGCCACCTCCCGGTTCATCCGGTCCTGGTCCTTTTCCTTCTCGGCCAAAAGCTGGTCGATCCTTTCGGATAACTTGTTGAAGAGGACGTCGGTCCGGCCCTTCGCGGATTCCTCGACTTTTCTGACGGCTTCCCGAAGCGCCCCGATCCGCTCGATCATGTCTTTGGCTAGCTTTCGACCCTCTTCTTCCTTGGCAGCAAGTGCCTGCGCCAGCGCGCGTTTGACAACCTTCTCCAGGCCCTTCCAGTCCTTCTCGGGATCGCGCCCCTCGGTCTCGGCCGAAAGCATCCCGGGGAGCCTCAAGAAATCCCCCGCCGTAAACTCGTTCCGAATGCCGTACTTTTTCTGAAGCTTCCGGCCGATTGCGACATAAGTCTCTGCCAGCTCCTCATTAAGGGAAATGGCCCGGACCTGGCTTTCGCCGTCGTCACAGCCGACCGTAACAGTCACCTTCCCCCGTTTGATCCCGGTATTGACCAGGTCCTTGACCCGTCCCTCGAGGACGGAAAGCGCCATGGGCAGCTTGACCGAAAAATCAAAATAACGGTGGTTGATCGAACGGATCTCGACCGTCCATCGGCCTTCCTTGGCAGTACCGGTCGTCCGGGCAAACGCGGTCATGCTACGAATCATGAAAACATCCTCATTAGATACACCCCACCCTTCATAAGAACCCTGGATTATAAGGGCTGAGGGGATAGGTGTCAAGAAAGCCCGTGGAACGGGGTGCATCCCGCTCTATACAGTTGTCGCGCAGTCGGCAAAGAAAGGTTTCTCCAAAACGCGCCAGCCTCGCTCGGAGCTCTCAATCCGAGACTGCAAATTGCGCTGATCTCCTCGTCTCGGCAAGCGGCGCTAATTGTTTTTCCGAAACCCTTCTTTGCCTCCTGGGAGTTACTGCATGAAGTGGGATGTACCCCGTGAAACGAAAGGGGACAGGCAATCTCTTGCCTGTCCCCTGTTTGAAACCTTGGCCCTTGTCCCAACCCGGTTGAGTGCTCGCCTGCCAGTGTCAGTTTGCGCGGCACCAACCCGGTCGGGGTTGGTGCGTAACCACCACTCGCCTGCCGGCTCGTGTGTGGTTACGTTACGCAGCAGCAGCGATAAGCTGATGCGCCTGCCAGGCAAACGCAGCGTAGGCAGACACGTTTTCGAAAATAATCGACCGGCCATCCACAGAGCGCTGGAAGAGCACTTTGGGATAGGCTTCCTTGCCGAGGGTCTCGGCCGCCATCAACGGCTTTTTCAAAGGATCAGCGCCCTTGGTATGGGCACCCACTCTCCGGCCGTCAATATGCATGAGCGAAAGCCATGCCGTTCTCGTCTGTCCCTTGGACAGCGCTTCCCTCGCCACGGTAATATTCACGGCGCCGTCGATCAACACACGCTCGTCCGCGTTCACGGCCGTCACACCCACACGGGTTATGTTCGCGGCCACGTACTGGCGGATGGCCTCGCTGCCGTCCTTATCGCCCGTCTTGGGCGCCTCGAAACGGATGATGGATTCGAGCAGGGCCGTATTGTCGAGAAGCTCGAAGAAAGCGGCCTTGTCCGGAGCAGAAATCCCCGCCGCCGGCTTCGACTGCTTCGCCCCTACGATCTGTTTGGCCTGCGCAACGAAATCCTCCCGGCTCATGGCCATGACAAGCGCTTCGTCTGCAAGGCGCACGCCCGAATAATACATGACCGTATTGAACAGGGCCACGGGATCGTTCATCAACTGCCTGAGGGTATCGCCATAGTACGCAAACACCCCGCCTTCCGCGTAAGTCGCATCTTCTGCCATGGCGAGGCGCAGGCGCGCGTTCGGTCCGGCCGCTTCGGCAATCGTATCCACCGGAGCCGTCGCAGCAAACGCTGTGTGCTCGAGCGGAAAGCCAAGAGCTGCCGAAACATTCGCCCAAAGAGTCTCGTTCCGCGAAGCTGCCAGCATAAGCGTTACCGGTAAGGCGACAACCTTTTGCGTTAAGTGCTCAGCCATCGAAACAAATCCTTGAAACGCCGAAGGAGGCAGCGGCACTGTCCACGACTCTGCAGCAGCAGTCGTGACCGGATGCGAAGCCGCAACATAGCCTTCCCAAGCACCCAGCTGTGACGGAGTCAGACGGCTGAAGTCCACAGCCGATGTCGAAGGCGCAGCCGGAACGTCGCGCATTTCCGTGCGACCGTTGCGAGGCTGGATGGTAATGCTGTTGATACGATCGTCCACGACACTCATCCCAAGCCACTCCTCGTAAACCGCGTCCAATCGTGCCCACGATGCAACTTCATCCGTCTCCGTATTGATGACGAGCTCATCGAGCCCTTCACTCTGGGCCGATGCCGCAGTCGGGCGAATCGTCATCACAACAGGCAACGCATCGGAAGGCTCCGGGATCTGGTGGTCAATCAAAAACTCAGAAAGCAGAAGCGGACCCGCCGCCTTTGCTACGGCTTTCTGAATCTGACTGTGATCAAAAGTCCTCGCGCCATTGCGCTGTTCCGTGCGTTCGCCGTTATCGTACTGAATGGTGATCCTGCCGATACGATTATCCAAATTGGGCAACATCCCCAGCCAATCGGTAAAAACCG
>Ga0172379_10001827_pt1 | contig 40590 bp, 34 predicted proteins | sample GrowelOW334metaG_FD_119756 | JGI IMG/M metagenome (GOLD analysis project Ga0172379, IMG submission 119756) | Groundwater microbial communities from an aquifer near a municipal landfill in Southern Ontario, Canada - Groundwater well OW334 metaG | ecosystem: Environmental > Aquatic > Deep... | reverse complement strand
TTTTCTGAAACTGAAGCGTGTAATATTCCCGCAATTAAAAAACCTAGCAATAAGTAAGGAGCCATTTCACTTAAGATAGTGATAAACTCTTTTAAGAAACCAACCATAAAATCTAACATAGTAATTATTTTTTATATAAATGAAACTACCAACATAAACCGGATATTGTAATCTATTGGATTAATACCCATTCGATTCTAAGTGTCTGAAACCTGCCTCCTGGCAGGTGAGGTATAATCAAATCGAACCATATACTTTGCCCGAAATCAGTTCAACGAATCAATTTTACCTCACACAATTTATGGCTCGCTGATTTAAAAAGGACAAATATTGCAACTTTTTGTTGTATTAAAATTAATTCACTTCTTTTAATCCAAAATAGTGCTATGAATTTATGCAGGTAATTAATTGCACTCAAAGTAAAAAACAATAAACCTTTTAAACTGTTTGTAACCCATAATAGTTTTGTATGTATTAAAATAATTTGTTGGAATAAAGACTGCAATCAATCTTTTGAAATAGAAATAAATAGTAGGAATTCACAATACAACTTTTATTGTGGAATAATGAAGAATCCAATTTTTAAAAAAATAACAGCATAGAAAATGGGATATGAAGTAGGAGCGCTTCGAACAGGTGGAATCATGACTAATTATAAGTGTTCGGTTCGATGTGCCCATTGTCGGCATAATGCATCACCAACCCGAACCGATGGTTTCATTTCGGAGGAAATGGTATCTAAAATACTCGAAAAATTGGAATCATTGAACTGCCAATCAGTTCATATTGAAGGAGGAGAACCCTTTTTATATCCTAAAGAGTTGGTAAGAACTGTAAAGCAAATACGGGAGAGTAGTATATATTTAGAACATATTGTAACCAATTGTTCTTGGTATCAGAACCAAAGAGAAGCCAAAAACCTACTCAACGAATTGAAAAAATATGGTTTAAACAGATTGTTGCTGAAGGTTAGCCCTTTCCAGAATGAAAGCATTCCTTTAAGTAAGGTTAACAATGTGGCTAAAATAGCTGAACAATTAGGCATTCATGTGCTAATATGGGACAATGAGGTATATCCAGAGGTTGCATCCTTTGATCCAGCAAAAACACATTCACTAAATCAGTACATTAAAAAATATGGCCCCGATTACATGAAAAAATTGGCAGAATGCTTTAAAGTTACTTTTGCAGGGCGCACTTTCGCTGTTTATGAAAACTATTTATCTAAATCATCGTTAACCGACATTCTTCTTAAAAATAAAGGCTGTGGTGTGAGTTTTCCAACTCAACATCATTTTCATATTGATTTGTATGGAAATTTTATCTTTTCCCATACCAATGGAATTGCCATTGAAATGACTGATTTAGGAAAACCAATTGACTTCAATAAATATCCCTATTTGAATTTACTAATTCATGAAGGTGTGAACGGTTTATACAAACATGCGGTTTTAAAATATGGATTCACTCCTCAAGCAGAATACATTTCAAAATGTCATTTATGTTATGAAGTAAGAAAATTTTTAGTTACTGAAAAAGGTATAAACTCACCCGACCTTCAACCGATTGAGTTTTATTTTGACAATTAATTGAAGTCCATTTTTTTAATGAAACCAATCTTTACGAGTTTATATGAAGGTTAATCAATTCGGGACTACCGAATAAACTAGTAGTCCCGAATTGTAATTGCTTATTCTTCAAGTGTACTTAGGTCTCCTTCATCTAACCCTAAAGCCCTTGCTTTTAAAACCCTTCGCATAATTTTTCCACTTCGGGTTTTCGGAAGCTGATCAACAAACGTTATTGCTTCCGGTTTTGCAATAGGCCCCATAACTTTGCTTACATGTTCTTTTAATTCATTTTCCATTGCCCTGGTTTGTTCCGTTCCGTGTTTAAGAACCACAAATGCGTGAATAGCATTTCCTTTAAGCTCATGTGGGATGGCTATTACAGCAGATTCAGCTATTAAATGATGGCTTGCCAAGGCACTTTCAATTTCAGCTGTACCCAACCGATAACCACTTACTTTAATAACATCATCAGTACGTCCAATAATCCAATAATATCCATCTTCATCAATGCGGGCTGCATCACCAGCACTATAATATCCTTGTTTTTCAAATCGCTTCCAATAGGTCTCATAAAAACGATCTTTGTCGTCATTGATACAACAAGTCATTCCTGGCCATGGCGATTTTATTACCAAATTACCTTGCTCACCCGGCTTAACATCAATTCCGTTATCATCAACCACACCAATTTCATTACCAAAAAACGGTTTTGTTGCCGATCCTGGTTTTAATGGAGTAATTGGTAATGGTGTTATCATAAAGCCGCCTGTTTCAGTTTGCCACCAGGTGTCCATTATTGGGCACTTACCTTTACCAACAACCCGATGGTACCATTTCCAAGCTTCGGGACTTATGGGTTCTCCAACGGAACCTAAAAGTCTTAATCCACTAATATCGTGTCGGTTAACCCATGATTCACCGTAACGCATCAAACCGCGGATGGCAGTTGGAGAAGTATAAAGAATTGTTATTCCGTATTTATCGATCATTTTCCACCACCTATCGGGATAGGGATGATTGGGAGCACCTTCGTACATAAAAATGGTTGAACCGTTAATCAATGGCCCATATACAATATAACTGTGTCCGGTAATCCAACCTGGGTCAGCAGCACACCAAAAACGGTCTTCAGGTTTAATATCGAAAACCATACGATGTGTTGTTGCGGCATAAACGCTGTAACCACCATGAGTATGCACCAAGCCTTTTGGTTTGCCTGTGGAGCCAGATGTATAAAGCAAAAAAAGCATATCGCCCGAATCCATCACTTCCGTTTCACATCGATTGCTTGCAATAGGTAAAGCCTTTAAATCGTGATACCAATAATCGCGATCGTTTTCCATAAACACATCTTCACCTGTGCGCTTTACCGTAATTACAACGTCAACAATGGAGCACATTTCGATGGCTTTATTCACAATGTCTTTTAACTGAGTTGCTTTTCCCCTTCGAAATCCACCATCGGCAGTAATTACTACCCGACTTTTTGCATCAGTAATTCTTTCCAATAAAGCTTCGCTGCTAAACCCACCATAAACCACACTATGAACAGCTCCAATCTTGACACAAGCCAGCATGGCAAATACCAATTCCGGTATTTGAGGCATATAAATAGTAACAATATCGCCTTTGCATACCCCCATACTTTTTAAAATGTTGGCAAATTGTGATACTTCCCTATTTAAAGCATGATAGCTGAATGTCCGAACGTCGCCATTTTCACCTTCCCACAGAAAGGCCAGTTTATTCCGGTTGGCAGTATTTTGATGCCTGTCGATGGCATTGTGTATAATATTGGTTTTTGCACCTACAAACCATTTGTAAAAAGGCGGATTGCTACTATCCAGAACTTTATCCCATTTTTTGTACCATCCTAACATTTCTGCTTGCTCTTCCCAAAATGCTTCCCTGTGTTCGATTGAATACTGATACAATTTTTCGTACTCTTTTACAACTGCTCCGTCGTGGATATTTTGTGACGGATAAAAAATTTGGTTTCCTAAGGATTCTTCCATTGTTTCAGGTTTTTTAGGTTTCAATATGTAATAGCGCATTAGAGATTACTACAAAACACAATAAACATTAAACCTCCACAAAGGTTCAGTGTAATTATATTTGATAAAGTTATTTTACAATTATTCTTCGGGAAATAGAATTTACATTTTGAACAAATCTAGGACAGATTAAACCTTAGAAATTACATTTGATATTTTTTATTAACTCATTAATTCCTTCTTATATTCAGCTAATCTTAAAATTATATCATCTAGATCAATTCTTTCACCAGTTTTATAGAACATATTACCCTTTCCAGAAATAAGCCAATTCAAATCAATATTGAATACTTCAAAAAGCTTTAGCATTATATTGATTGACACATTGTTATGCCCTATTTCAATTGCACTTACATGACCTTGTTTTATTCCTAATTTTTCCGCAAAACTTGATTGACTTTCATTAAAGTAGTTTCGAATCTCTTTAAATCTGAGACAAATAGGATCTTTCATATTCAAATTGTTTTGGTAATATCAATAATTGCATTATATTTACAATACAATTGAAGCCCGCTATGAAGATAACAGGTAAGGTAAGTTGTTATAAAAATATACTTCGCAAGTATAAATATACTATTATTATTTTTAGATTTCAAAACCAAATCAAAATTTGTACAGAAATATAGATTTAGCATATAGTCAATTCGGTTAAATATTACAAAATGTGTAACAAAAGGTGATTATTTTAATCGCTAAAAATAATAAAATTATAACTACTGGTTATAATTTTTATTAAACGAAAATGCAAAGTATTTTGAAAAAGTGTTCCTTTTGGAAATTTGCAGTTCATGACTAAACTGTGTCAATTTTACGAATGCCAAGTTCCCAACTTGAATAAAAAAAGAATGACTAACTTATTATAAACTTAATAGTTAGCTCTAAACTTAAGATTTGAATTCAAATAATATAATTGGCAGCTGTCTAGCCTCTCCTAGGATTGTATTGCCCCTTGGGTAGTAAATGTGTATTATATAAACAAAAACAATTAAAATTTTAGTTATGAAAAATATATTAATCACAAATGACAAAGTGTATATAGAAAAAAAATATATGCTCGATAATTTAAAAGTTCCCTATTATGTAGTAAAACAATGATTTAGAAGGGATAAGCGAAAATTAAACTGGGTATGGAAATCACTGAAATACCAACTCGATGAGTATATCGATTTTGACTCAATTAATCCAAAAATAATTGAAAGGTATAAAATTCCTAACAAAGATGAATTGAAAGTTCTCGAAATGGATTCTCAATTAGGAGATTACGAATCAATACCCACAAAAGTAAACTTCATATATCTTACTTTATGCGATGCGTTTGAGAATATGTTTACCCAATATGCCCCTACTTATTTGTTATGGGGATACAATATTAGTAAGGCGACTACGCTAGCAAAAAATCATGCACTCCTAGTAAGCTGTTTTAACCAAAAAGAAATTGGTACTTCATTAAAAGAACTTTTTGAATACTACAAAACATTTCATCCGTTATATTTCAACCCAAAAAATCTGGACTACTTTTATCAGATTTTTTCAAAAATAAAGTCTGTTGAAGATATTCCGGCAGTTCTAGTGAACAAAAATAAAGGCCGAAGAGGGAACCGATCAATATTAACAGAGCTCCATAAATCAATTCTTAAAGAATATTTGAGAGACCCAACTAAATTATCTTATGTTTTTATTCAAAAAGCAGCAAATCAACAATTTCTGAATTTTGGTATAAAAGAACTATCTTATGCATCAGTCAAAAGATATCTAGGAAGAAAAGATGTTCAAAATGAATGTCGCAAATATAGGTATGGTATTGAAAATTTAAAAAATACCCTTTTACCCTACTTAAAAAGAGCACAACCACAGCACGTTGGTGACTTATGGCAGATTGACGGAACACGGCTTAACGTTTTTTATAGGGAAAATGGGAAACCAGAATTTATAGATATTGTTGTTATAATTGATGTCAGAACCATGAAGGTTCTTGGATTTTCGCTAGGTGAAAATGAAAATGCTGATATGATAATTAAAGCATTTCATATGGCAATTGTAAAAACACAATATTTACCCTTCGAAATACAATCAGACAATGCAAAATCATTCACGAAAAAAGAGTTTGTTGATTTGAAACGCGAGTTTTATCTAAAAGGGTGTAATTGGAGGTTCTGTAGCCCATATAATCCAAGAGATAAAGGCCATTTGGAACGATTTTTTAGAACTTTTAACACCTCCATATTAAAATCAAAACCATTCTATCTTGGCGATGGAATTCAGTCAAAAGACATAAATGGCAAACCATCAAAAGAATTGGTCGAATTAATGTTTAAAAGTAAGGAAATGTTAACAAGAAATGAACTTGAAGCCAATATTGCTGATTATATTGAAGAGTACAACAACATGGAAATAAATGGCAAACTTGCCCCAAACGTCCGTTTTGCATCAGAGAAACCGGAAAATATATTTAAGTTAAAAGAGGCAGATATTGCATTTATGTTTCTTTCCAGAACAGAAATTCAAATTGATAAATCAACAATAATTATTCAAGTTGATGGGATTCAATTCAGCTATTCACTTGAAGAATATGATCATATTATGAACTTTGGTCACAAAACAAAAGTAATAGTAAAATTTGACCCTAAAGATTTAAGTCACATTTTCATATTTGACATTAAAACTGAGGAGTTCATTGGCAAAATTGAAAAGCCGATTGAAATTAAAGGGACAAAAGCTTCCGCCACAAAAGAGGATTATAAGAAAATCCAACAATTCTCTTCACGAATGGATGAAATTCATGAGAGAATTGAAAACTGCAGGGAAAATGACTTGAAGGTAATTGATAATGCAATCTCCAAGCTTCAATTTCCACAGATTTTACCTACAATTAATTCAAAAGAAGAAATAAAACTGGCAAAGGATAACTTCTTCCAAACTATGGCAGAGTCTATTAATCGAACTAATTCGGTGAGTAAAAAACTAAAAAGGAATAATTGTCTTCCTAAAAAAGATATAACTCCAAATGACAATCGCCGAAATAAATTATTTAAGCCAAAACCTACTTTTAAACTAATAAATCCTAAAAAAGATGAATAAAATAATTGAAACATTCAATTATCTCGCCATAGTGCAAGTATGTGGATTTTCATATAAATATTCACACATTATGGGAATAGTTGGATATCCAGGAGCGGGAAAAACTTTTGCTCTTATAGATATATTTAACAAAAATGAAAATGTTTTTTATGTTGCTGCAACAGAGACCATGAGTGCTAAAACAATGTTTTGTAATCTTCTTGAACAGTTTAATATAAAACCTGACTTAAACGAAAATTTAAACAAAATTATTGAACGCATTGCACTTCAACTAAATTCTGATAGCAAAAAAAAACTCATCATTATCGACGAATGTACCTATTTAAAAACCAAAATGTTGTCGTTTCTGAAAGAACTATCTGATAAGACAATTGGAACAACCGGGTATGTTTTAGCAGGCCCATTTAATTACACTGAGGAATTGGAGAAATGGGCCAGGCAAAATGTAAAAGGGGTTGGTGAATTTCTCAGCAGAATTTGGGGCTTCCAAGAATTAGATCTGCCTAAAGCAAATGAAATTGATGCTTTTTTAAAACACAATGAAATCAAGGATCGAAAATTTGCTGCTCGCTTAAAAAAGGAAATCAAGAGTTTTCGTAAATTGGTTCAAGAAATAGAAAAGTATAAATTTGAGCAGGAGAACGAAGACTTAACTGGTGTTTTGGTCACATAATTAATCTACGATGGTTTTTTGTCAATTTTTTTTGCACAAAAAACCATCGTTTTAATTGGTTATTAATTTGAATTGAAATTAACGGGTATTTATGCAACTAGTGAGCTATAAATATTGAAAAATGTAAATTGTACTGCAACTATTAATAACAGAAAATGAAGATATATGCCTATTTGCGCGTAAGTACTGACAGTCAGGATATTGAAAAACAGAAACATCTTTTGTTGGAATATGCCCAACAAAACAGGTTTATTATTGATGAATTCATTACTTCAGAAATGTCCTCAATGAGAAGTCAGGCAGATCGGAAAATTAATTTATTGATTGAAGAATTGCAAGAGGGAGATAAGTTAATTGTTGCAGAATTATCGAGACTTGGTAGAAATATGTTAGAAGTGCTGAACTTAATTGAGCTTTTAAATATCAAAGGAGTAGAGATAATATTTATTCGGCAACCTGAAATTTCAACAAACTCACCTCATACGAAACTCCTTTTTGCCATCTACTCTTACTTTGCGCAATCTGAGCGCGAGTTTATTGCTTTAAGAACCAAGCAAGGTTTGGAAGCGGCTAAGGCAAATGGAGTAATTTTAGGACGCAGAAAAGGAACTAAGAACAGAAAGGGTAGAATCCTTGATCCTTACAAACAGCAAATTGAAAAATTCCTAAAACTTGAGCTTTCAGTAAACTCAATTAAAAAAATAGTTAATGACCAGCTTGACAAGCCTTTATCCTATAATACTTTTAAAAGCTTTGTTAACTTTATAAAGGAAGAGAAGTAAACTGCTTTCTGTAAAGCCATCCTCCCCTAAATTGGTAATTTTATTGAAGAAAAACTTACTTAATAGCGATTGACTGCACTGAGAAGTCCTCCGGAAGGGAAATTTATTTAACTTCCTTCGATAATCCGTTCGGCTTTTTTCTTAATCTGTTTAGGAATTGCTTTTGCAGTATAATTTGTCAGTTTTTTTCCATTATTATCATAATTGTCAATTACAAAAGTAAATGCGAAATAAGATAAGTTGGTAAAAAAACATACTAGAAAAAGCAAATAATTAAAGATATTACAAAATCTAGCAATGGAAAAAAAGAATACCTAAGATTATTAGTACGTAGTTCAAATTGATATTATAGCACCTTCAAATAAAAAAAACCAACATTAGAAGCAATAATACACTATTATATGGTGTCTGAATTTATTGATTTCAGGTAGGAAAAAACACACGAGCTTAATTTATATCTTTGTGAAAGAAATAAACTTAAAATCTGTAACAATGTGAACAATTCTAACCAAAAGGAAAATCATTGATTTAAAGCTGGAGTAAGTTTATAATAGTTTATTGCGTACGTTTAATTTTATTTGCAGAAACAATTGAATTATGTTAGTAACAACAACACAACTTAGGCAGAATCTTTACAATTTGCTTGACCAATTGATACAAACAGGTCAACCCATTGAGATAAAAAGAAAAAACAAAATCCTAAAAATAATCGTTGAGCCGTCAAAATCAAAGCTCGACAACCTTAAAAAGAGGGATGTGCTTAATTGTGAACCAGATGAAATAATTAATAACAATTGGGAGAAAGAATGGAAAGCTTAATTCATCTTGATATCCATGCGGCAATATTGTTGTATTCAGGACAACTAGATAAACACATTTTTACTGAAATGAGCCGTTACAATTCGTAGATGGGTTCTCGGCCGAAAAGTTTAGAAACTTAAAACAGGAGAAAGGATATTGGCAGAATTCAATAAACCCTATTTTGTTTGTAAGTGGATTTAGAATTATTTAAGGACTCAATTTATAGCTTACGACTACAATGACTATATATTTTCTCTCTTTATAAAGTATTAAACATGGTCATAAAATGGACAGATTAGTTATTTATATTGATATGGATGACGTACTGTGCGATTATAGAACCGGTTATGAAAACGCAATTAATAAAAATCCTAAAATTGTGTTTCCCCAAAGCCAGTATGGTTTTTTCAGGAACCTATTGCCTATTGAGGGGGCGATAGATGCCATTAAGCACCTTAGTTCCCAAGTGCATTTTGAAATATACATTTTGACAGCACCTTCTATTTTGAATCCATTGTGCTATACCGAAAAGAGGTTATGGGTTGAAGACTATTTTGGGCTTGAAATGGTAAATAGGCTAATCATTACACCCAACAAGGGATTGAACAAAGGGGATTATTTAATTGATGATTACGACTCCGAAAACGGGCAAGAAAATTTTGAGGGTATATTATTAAAATTCGGAAGTAAGGAATTCCCAAACTGGCCAGTCGTTTTGAATTACTTTAAAGGGAAGTATTTATTGACGTCTTGACCGCTAAATCATATTCTTTCTGCAATCGCATCCAGAACTCGGCACTTATGCCTAGGTCTCTTTCAATATTCTGTGCGATTTCCTCACTGATATTGAGTTTTGGAGTCTGAAAATAAAGTTTGCACAACATATTGATTTGATATATAATTGATTTGATTTATTTTGAAGTAAACCAGAGTGAAAGAATGGGTAAATTTTTATTGAAAGAATTTACCCATTTTTATTTTTTTTGAGGAAACTTTTTAAGAATTTTCTGAATTTATCCATATTATAGATCGGTTTGGACTTACTTTAGCACTACGCTTTTTACACATACCCCTAAGCCACTCCAATAACCCAGGCATCCTTTTATATTGCCAACAATGCAGGTGGGGTTCATAAATGGGTTTTGGTTTTGGGTACGTCTAAAGTCGATGGTTGTCCATACATCATAGTATGACTTCTCAGAATTTGCCCATTTCACTGTAACAGTATCTCCTATTACATAGTAGCCAGATACGCCTCCGTGCATATCTTGTTCCTCGTTGGCTAAGCCGCTATCAATTGCTTTGTTATATTCTTTGCCATTAAAGCTTTTATCTGATACAGTCGATATTTCGGGTTGCGGGCCATGTTGCCCGTTTACTTCCGATGTGTAACGGTAATAGTTAGTTATTGACGGGTCGAGTATTTTTACCCAAACAGTTTTAAAACTATCATTAGCAGCTTCAGGATGATTTTCGAACCAAATTTCCTCTATTTCAACTGGTTCAGGAATGGTTGCCGTAGCTGAATACGTTTTATCACTGTAGGTAATTTTCAAGGAATAGCTTTTACCAACTTCGCCTTTTGTTTTTTGCGATGTGTAGAATGAAGATTTAATGCCTGTTTGTGCATTTGTCTGAGTTATCTCAACCAGCGTGTCGGTTATATTTCCTGCCACATCGAGTGTTATAAGGGCATTATGTACAAAACTTTGCTCGTAGAGGTCTTTCCCTGCCTGTGCCACATATTCAACATTGTTGGTAAGGATAACTATGGGAGCCATATCGTTCACTATAAAACCTTCCACCACTACCGAAGGGGTAGAGGCGGGCATGTCAATATCTATCTCTTTTTCGCAGGCTGTAAGAAATGAGATGGCTATAATTGCTGAAATAATTGTCTTTTTCATATTCTATAGAATTAAAAGTTGAACTTGTAAGAAATGGAAGTCATGAATGGCAATAGCGTAACCGATTTGGTTTTAGTTACAAAATTATTTCCGGCGGTTGTCCCCTGATTGTCGAAATATACAAATGTTGGGTTCATGCGGTTATAAACGTTGTAAATGGCAAACACCCATTCGCTGTTAAACCTTTTGTATTTTGGCGTTGGTTTGTACGTGGCCGAAATATCGAGGCGGTTGTAAGCCGGTAAACGCACGTTGTTGCGTTCGGTATATTGATCAACCAATTCACCGTCCATGTAATAACGGGATGTTGGAATAGTAAAGGGTTTGCCCGATTTATACACGAAATCTGCACCAAATGTCCAATGCCGGTTTAAGGCATACGTTGCCACAACCGAAAGGTCGTTTCGTATATCGGTATTTGATGGAAATTGTTTTCCATCGTTCAAATCGACAAATTTACGGTTGGTATTGCAAAAAGTGTAACCAATCCAGCCTTGCATTTTACCTGTATTTTTCTTTAGCATCAGCTCAAAACCATGCGACATTCCTTCGCCATACACATAATCGAGTTCTGAATTATTGGTATAGGAAGGCACAAAGTCGTCGCCGAATTCAATCAGGTTTTCCATGCTTTTGCCATATGCTTCAGCAGTAAATAACAGCATGTCCTTAAAGAAGTTCAAAGAATACCCTATTGAAAACTGGTTCGCCAACTGAGGTTTCACCAATTGGGAACTTGGAACCCAAAAATCGAGTGGCATAGCCGAACCGGAGTTGGATATTAAGTGAACAAACTGGCTGTTCCGGGTATAGGCTATTTTGACTGACGACTTCTCGTTGACCATGTAACGAACACTTATACGAGGCTCAACATTTCTATAAGTTTTAACGGTTTCAAAGTCATCGTAACTCTTTATGAGCTGTACAGGTTCTTTATTTTCGTTATAGATATATTCATCGTATTTGCCCATAAAATTGAACTGGTTGAGACGGGCACCAATGTTAAAACGCCAGTTGCTCCCCAAATCGAATTCATCGAGAATAAAGGCACTGAACTCAGCACCACGTCGTTTTTCGATGGTATTATCATTATCAATTGTAAACTGGTGGTTTATTACCTGTCCCCCGGTTTTAATGCGGTGGTTAAACGAAGTGTACCATGTTAAATCGGCCTTGAGCGACTGATCGGAAATTTCTGAATTCCTTGTTTCAGAAAAACCGTCCTGTGTAGAGGTCATATCGCGGAAAAATCCATTGTGAATTAAGGATACGTTCATAAACAATTTATCGGAAAACAAGTGATTCCAACGCAGCGTAGAGGTCAGGTTTCCCCAGGGAATATCGAATTTAAAACGATCGTCGTCCGTACCAAATACAAATACATCACGCCCAAAATAATTGCTGAAGAATAAGCGGTCTTTATCAGAGAATTTGTAGTTGATTTTCGCATTCAGGTCGTAGAAATAGTAATTGTCGTTTTTCATTGAGCCACCGTGCATATTCATCATGGGCTTTGCAATAAGGTCGATAGTAGAGCGGCGAGCCGAAATCAGGAACGAACTTTTATCTTTAATTATAGGGCCTTCTAAGGTTAATTTAGAAGAAATCAACCCAATTGAACCTTTGCCGCTAAAATTCTTGTTATTTCCTTCTTTCATAGAAATGTCCAAGACTGACGATGCCCGGCCACCATATTCGGCTGGCATTGTACCTTTATAAAGGGTCATGGAATTAATGGCATCGTCGTTAAAAACCGATACAAAACTAAAAATGTGACCGGGATTGTAAACTACTGCTTCATCGAGCAAAAGCAGGTTCTGGTCGTAATTGCCCCCACGCACATTAAAACCTGAACTTCCTTCGCTGGCTGGTTGAACACCCGGCATAAGCTGTATTACTTTTAATACATCGCTTTCGCCAAATACAACCGGAAGGTTCGAAATGCTTTTCATGGTAAGGGTTTCAACCCCCATTCCGGTTTTACTTACCTTTTCCCTGTTGCTGTCAGCAGTTACAAACACTTCATCGAGTTTCTGAGTTCTCTCGTGCAGAGCAATGTTCAGAGATACATTCGCTTTTAAATCCAATGTAGTGTCAAGCGGTTCGTAGCCTACATACGACACCGCAATCTGGTAATTGCCTTTTGGGAGGCTGAGCGAATAGAAACCATAGGTATTTGTAACTACCCCTTTGTTAGTACTGGTTGCAATAATATTAACACCTATAAGGCTTTCGCCATTGGCAGGGTCGGTAACATACCCGCTAAGGGTAAAGGTTTGCCCGAAAGTGGCAACCGTGATAAAAAATACTAGTAAGAAAAATACATGCTTCATCTTTTTAAATTTTTAATTTGATGAAGCAAACATATTGCGAAAACAAAGGCTGGTCGTCCGAAGGTATCCATTCGGACATATAGTTTGCTATTTTATCAGATTTAAACGGTACTCCGATGGAGTATCGCCTGTAAATTTTTTAAAAATACTGTTGAAAGTTGATTTGGAGGGAAAGCCGGCTTCGAAAGCTACGGCAAGTATCGTATAGTCTTTGTATTTGGGGTTTTCCATAAGTTGCTTTACTTCCTCTACCCGGTATTTGTTTACAAAATCGTAAAAATTTCCACCAGTTCCCGTATTTATAAGTTCGGAAAGCTGGTTGCGGCCAATTCCTAGTTGCAATGCGAGTGCTGTAAGCGTAAGTTCAGGTTCGTGGTAGGGTTTGTGATGGGTCATAAAATCAAGAAGCTTTTTCAGCAATTGCTCATCAAACCTGTTTTCGATAGTTTCCTTTTCATTCATTTCTGAAGTGAGCGGCAATATTTCCTGCTTTTGAGGCAATATAGTTTGTTGAAACAGGCCTTTGTATCCTAAAATGTAAATAGCCAGAGCAAATACCAACGAAACAATTTGGTTGAAATACCCTGCTTCAAGGCTGTGAATGGCTATGACCATCATTGCAATTAACAACACGAATATGATTAAAAAAGTGAAAAGAAATATTAGTAACCAGGTTGGGTCAATATCTTCAGTATTTGAAAGTTCATTTAAGGCTTTGGCTTTAAATGAGTGAATAATACGTAGTATATAAACAAGGTAAAATATATACTGGCCAAGAGCAACAATATACATCAGGATGTTCAGGGATAATGTGTGTGTATTGTACTGGCTATCAAATACAAATTCTTTGTTATGTACAAAAAAGACAATACTTAATAACATTACCAGAACAAAAGGGACAAAATGTAACATGTGTTTTTTACTAAACCTGAATTGTGGCTCATTTAATTTTTTAACATAAAGCCAAACCAAAGGAATTACCAGCAAAATAAAAGGTTCTTTAATATGGAAATTGGTATGGTGAAACTGATGAAAGTAGGGTATAATAAAAGAGGAATGCAGAATGCTAATACTTAATACCATCAGTAAAATTGCAAGGTAATAGTTTGCAGGGTTCCGTAGTTTTGTGTGTGTTAGTACAAAAGCAGAATAAAAACCCTGAACAATACCGGCATATATAATAATCTTGAGTATTAATGTTATGAATTCTATGTTTGAAATAGACATAAGTAAGTTTTAATATCCGTAAAATTGAAGCAAACATAAACAACAAAACTTGCTTGTAAAATATTACTTGTAATTATTTGCACTATAAGAATTTATATTTGCTATCTCAAAACAATATTTTATTATTCATGCTTATGCCTATGGTGCAAATCAGGGTCGTGCGGGTGTTCGTGGGTAATTGGTTGATGTGCATGAAAGTGAGAATGCCATTTGTCTTTTGAAACTATTTCGCCACTGTGTGAGTGGATATGATGTTTGTCGGTATGTTGATGGTAATGTATATACTTGCAATAAACCTGAACAAGATTGTGAATGATTCAAGTCTATTGCAAGTCATTAACAACATAATATTAAATTTTTTCTGCCTTATAACCCGCATTTTTTACCATGGTTATTATCTCTTCCTCATTTATATTTTCCGTTTCCACAGATAATATTTTCAGAGGATTTGATATATCTACATCCCACTTTAGAATTCCCTGAACCTGGTTTAAAGATGGAGTTACATTTGCAATACATCCGTTGCAATTGATATTGGTTTTAAACTTTAATGTTTTCATTGTTTTATTTTATTAAGTATTAATATTTTTTCTTTTTAAACGTAAGCTGTTGCTTACCACGGAAACTGAACTCAATGCCATTGCTGCACCCGCTATCATCGGATTTAACATAAAGCCCCACAAAGGATACAAAATACCTGCTGCAATTGGAATTCCAATTAAATTATAAATAAAAGCCCAAAACAGATTTTGGTGAATTGCATTAACAGTAAGTTTTGATAATCGGATAGCTTTGGGGATAAGCTGAAGGTCGGACGAAATGATGGTCATCTTTGCCACGTCCATTGCTATATCGGAGCCTTTACCCATTGCAATGCTTACATCGGATTGGGCAAGAGCATGTGAATCGTTTATTCCATCACCTACCATTGCAACAACCTTTCCCTTGTTTTGCAGCTGAATTATAAAATCAGCCTTATCAGAGGGCATTACCTCAGCCTTGAAGTTTTTAATGCCAACTTTCTGAGCCACAGCATTTGCGGTTTGAGTATTGTCGCCCGTGAGCATATACACCTCAATACCAGAATTCATCAATTCTGTAATGGCCTTTGCTGATGTGTCCTTAATTTTATCGGCAATAGCAATTATGGCCACCAGTTTATTGTTGCGGGCAAAACAAACAACGGTTTTAGCTTCATCCTGCCATGTTTTAATCTGATTAAGATTCCCTTCTGAAACAGTTACGTCAAAATCGTCCAGAAGTCTTTTATTTCCAATAAGGAAAACATCTTCGGCGGTTCTTGAAATTACTCCTTTTCCGGTTATGCTTTCAAATTTTCCCGGAACAACCCTTTTATCTGTGTGGCTTTTAATGGATGCCTTAACCGCTTCCGCAAGGGGATGTTCAGATTGTGATTCAATTGCAAAAAGCAATTGTTCCAGTTCGTTTACTTCTGATTCCGGAACATTCCATACAACATCGGTAACCACAGGTTTGCCTTCGGTAATAGTACCTGTTTTATCAAGCACAATAGCATTAATTTTATGTGCTGACTCAAGACTTTCAGCATCTTTGATAAGAATCCCCGATTCGGCACCTTTACCAATTCCTACCATAATTGCAGTTGGTGTTGCTAAACCCAATGCACAAGGACAAGCTATTACCAAAACAGAAACCATTGCAAGTAATGCTTGCGTCAAGGCATTCTCCCCCCCTAAAATCATCCATATCACAAAGCTTATTATTGAAATTGCCATAACAACGGGAACAAATATTCCCGCAATCTTATCTACAAGTTTTTGTACTGGAGGTTTACTGCCCTGGGCTTGCTGAACCATTTTAATAATTTGGGCTAAAACGGTTTCACCACCTACTTTCTGAGCAATAATAACAAAACTTCCTTTCTGGTTAATGGTTCCGGTAAATACTTTATTCCCCGTTTCTTTTTCTACCGGTAAGGATTCTCCAGTAATAGTACTTTCATCAATAAAAGATGAGCCGGAAACTATTTCACCGTCTACCGGAATTTTATCACCTGGTTTAACCAAAAGCTTGTTTCCTGGTTTTACCTGTGATATTGGAATTTCCCCCTCTTGTCCATTGTCGTAAATAATATTTACCGTATCAGGTTGTAAACCCATCAGTTTTTTAATTGCAGATGATGTTTTAGATTTTGCCTTTTCTTCAAGCACTTTGCCAAGAAGTATAAATGCTATTACTACAGCAGAAGCTTCAAAGTAAACATGAGGATTTTGCCCTCTTTGGTGCCAGAAATGAGGAAAAAATGTGCTGAATAAACTGAACAAGTAAGCAATACCTGTACTAAGGGCGACAAGGGTATCCATATTTGCTTTGCCATGTTTTGCCTGGTTAAAGGCATTGACAAAAAAACTGCGGCCAAACCATGCTATTACCGGTGTTGTAAGTATTAACATAATCCAGTTTGCATAGGGGATATTCATCATAAACATGGCTATAACAACTACAGGTAAGGCCAAAACGGAAGCCCGAATGGTATTATTTTTTAGCTTTTTATAATGCAAATGTTGAATCTCTTCCTGATGGTTTTGTCCATCCTCTTCAATAAGCAAATCGTACCCTATTGATTGAATTGCCGATTTGAAATCCGCAATATTTGCTGTATCGGGAAGATATTCGACCCAAGCTGAAGAATTTGCAAAATTGACTGAAGCATTTAATACTCCTTTTTGAGTTTTAAGCATACTTTCTACACTAATAGCGCAGGAAGCACAGGTAAGCCCGGTAACCGGAAATATTTTTTTAACTGTTGTTTCCATGACTTTAATTTTTTATCAAAGTTAAAGTATGGCCTCAAGTTTATTATTACGATATTTTAGCTAATGTTTATGAGATTTTCAGGTTAGACTTCATCAAGCGGTTTTCGTTTGTTTTCTTTAACTTGCTTGAAATGGCTTGGTGTTAAGCCTGTTACCTTTTTAAACTGGCTTGATAAATAAGCAACATTGCCATATCCCATTTTAAAGGCAATTTCGCTCAACGTCAATTCATCGTAAACAAGCAATTCCTTTACCTTTTCAATTTTTTGATGAATGATGTATTTTTCAATAGTAGTACCTTCTACCTGAGAAAAGAGGCTGCTTAAATAAGAATAATCCCTGTTTAATTGAGCTTCAATATATACAGAATAATTAATCTTTATATCGTCAGTATTATGATGTATTACTGAAACAATTGTATTCTTTATTTTTTCGATTATCCGGCCTTTGGTATCATCAATTAATTCAAAACCAAAATTCTGAAGCTGAATCTTTAGTTTTTCAATGTTTTCTGCGTCAACAGGTTTTGTTGTTACAACTTCACCCAACGCAATATGAAAAGGAGGGTAACCCAATCCATCGAAAACATTTTGAACTACCAAAATACAACGATTGCAGACCATGTTTTTTATAAAGTATTGCATTGTGTTATCCTCCTTTAATTACTTATTTTCTAAACTTACAACAGTCGGGCAAAGCATTATATGTTTGATTATCTGCTTTAAATTTCTCAGTATCATGTCCAACCTTAGCAATAGCTTTATGGATAGTATCAATATTTGTTTCCATAGAATTAAATTCTACATGAATTTTTTTAGTTTCTAAATCCCATACAGCACTGGTTGCACCTTTTACAGATATTGCCGCTGTTTCAATGCGTTCTTTACACATCTCACAATTGCCCGAAACGCTAAACATTTCGTGTTGAGCCATTTCATTATTGCTATGGTTTGAATGTTCTGAAACTGTTTGCTTTTGATTTTCTGAATGGTCTATATTATCCTCTTTTCCTTCAGTATCTTGAGCATCGACATGGTTGTGCCCTGTGGAAGTTTTTCCTCCATCCTGATTCATCATGCTAGGTTTGCCTTCGAGTTGTGCAGGGGCATCAACGCTGAATGTGCCTTGGGTTACAATTTCTTCACCTTCGTTAAGTCCACTTATAATGACATAACTATTGCCCAACATGGGACCTAATTCCACCTCGCGAATTTTAAATATGGGCTCGTCCGAATCTGCTTGTTTAACATATACAATGGAGCGTTTACCTGTCCATAATACTGCTGAACGAGGTATAATAAAATTGTTTTTATACTCAGTTAAATTTGCATACACAATGCCTGTTGCAAACATTTCGGGTTTTAATTTACCCAATTTGTTATTGATTTCAAGTCTAACCTTTGAAACACGGGTCACAGGGTCAATAACAGGGTCGATAAACATAATGTTGCCCGAAAAGTTTGTCCCTGGAATCGCTTGAACGGTAAAAGAAATTTTATCGCCTTCATTCAACAATGCCAAATCACTTTCGTAAGCATCGAACATGAGCCAAACTGTTGAAAGGTCGGCAATATCATATAAAACAGTACCTTGTGCAATATGGTCGCCATTGTTTACCCTCCTTGCCGTTACAATGCCTGATGTGTTTGAAACGACTTCAAAGTTGTTTTGTACACTACCTGAACTTTCAATTTTTGTAATCTGTTCATCAGTTAATTTCCATTGACGGAGTTTTTCTTTTGATGCTTCGTACATTTCAAGTTGAGACTCTTTTGTTTTAACTGTTTCAAGCAATTCTTGCTGCGCTGTAACCAATTCGGGCGAATAAATGAGTGCTAGCGTTTGACCTTTGCGAACCCCTTCGCCGGTAAAATTAACCAGTAGTTTTTCAATTCGACCGGGTACGTGTGCTACCTGACTTTGTAACAAACGTTCATCGGCTTGAACTTTACCATAAAGGCGCACTTCTTTAATTGGTTTTTGTTTTGTAACCACCGATGTTAAAACATTGGCAAGCTCCGCAGCCTCTTTGGTAAGGTGTATTGCATCAGAATCAACAGTAACATCGCTTTGATTAAGAAGTATTAAATCCATACCACAAATGGGACATTTGCCCGGTGCATCCATTCGAATGTGTGGGTGCATGGAGCAAGTCCATATTGTTGCTTTACTTTCCTGTTCTGTTTTATGGTTATGTTTATCTTCCTTAACTGGCGATGAATGAAAAAACAGCCAGCCCATAAAAAGTCCACCTAAAACTAACAGGCTGTACACTACAAATTTATTTGCGAATATATTTTTCATATTATCTAATTTATCAAGTTTACTGAATTTGTGAAAATGCCATTAATCGCTTTAGCCATGCAATAGAAGTGTTGTAATCGACCAGTGCTTCCACCTGTTTAAATTCATAGTCAAGTGTTTGCTGTTGCAGACGCAAAATATCGGTTAAGCCAGAACTCGAAGCCGAAAAGCTTTTTATCATTATGTCGAGCGATTTCTTAGCCAATTGGCTTTGATTTTCATAAAGTTTCATGCGCCGTTCCGCATCTTGGTATAATTGCATGGCTTCATAGTACTCGGTTTGCAATGAATTTGCGGTAGCTGTATATCCTTGTTCGGTGGCCGATTTCATTAAGTCGGCTTCGGTTTGCATGGCTTTGTATTTCTTACGATAAATGGGCAAAGTAACCGTAACCATGGGCATAATCATGTCGGTGCCGTTCATGTTTGATGTTGACATATCACTTTTGTTGATTAGCGAATAATTTACACCAATACCTATCATAGGATAGCTCATACGTGAAACCATTTTTTTGCGTGTATCGAACGATTGTTGTTCATATTGCAACATATCCAGCATAGGGTTGTTGGCTAACATGCTATCAGGAACCGCCAACAACGATATTCCCAGTGAGTGGGATTTTAGGGTATCGGGTATCATAACCATTGTTTTTACTGGTCGGTTTAAATAGGTGTTAAACCTTGCAATGATAGTGGTTTGCTGGCTTTTTAATAATGAAATGTTATTATCGAGTTCGCCAATTTCAATCTGAATGCGATATAAATCAGCCAAACCACTACCACCTGCACTAGAACCCATAGCAGATTGTCCATTTGCCATTGAAGGTTGGGTATTGTTAGTTGATTGATTATTAGCTGAATTTCCACCCATACTATTCATGCCCGATGAACCTGAAGAACTGCTTTGAGTATTGCTGTTTGACATATTGCCCCCAGTTGGAGATGCGCTGGTACTACCTGTAGAAACCGATTTAAACTTAACCAATGCAAGCCGTTCGAGGGTTCGCAATATTTCAATATTCTTTTCAGAGATATGAATATCCTGTTGAATTCTGTACAAATTATACCAAGTGCGTTGCACATCGTAAAACACCTGCAATTTGGCATCACGGAACAATTCGTATTTTGCTTTTGCCATAAGGCTCATTTCGTCTTTGGCATTTTTTAGCACGCCAAACCAAGGGAACATTTGCATCAGTCGGATGTCGGCAACCTGATTGCCACCTATTAGTTCCATAGGACTTAGGAATACACCCACATTTAACTCAGGGTCGGGCAAGCTGCCTACCTGTGGAACTTTCTGCAAAGCGGCCTGATATTCGCTAAATTTTTGCAAAAGGTATGGGTTGTTTTTTGCTGCTATTTCGAGGTACTGCATAAGCGAATCGGGCTGTTGCTGACCATTGGCTACAGCATAAAAGCAAAGCGTAACGAGCGTAAGCAGAAACTTTTTAACTATTGAAATTCTCATTGTTATCAGTGTTGTTAGTTATTTGAATAACCTTTTTACTCTCATGGTTAACTGCCCATTCCCGCCACATAGATTGAAACAAGGGAACCACAAAAACTGTCATTACCTGAATAATCATCCCGCCAAAGGTAGGAATGGCCATAGGAACCATAATATCGGCTCCTTTACCTGTTGATGTAAGCACTGGCAATAATGCAATAACGGCAACAGCAGTGGTCATCATAGCGGGTCGGACACGTTTTTTACCGGCGGCAACCACAGCTTCGCGCACATCGTGAACGGTGGCAGGTTTCTTTTCTTCAAATACCTGATGAATGTAGGTTCCCATAATTACTCCATCGTTGGTAGCGATACCAAACAGGGCAATAAACCCGACCCAGACGGCCACGCTCAGGTTTATGGTGTGCATTTGGAATAAATCACGCAGATTAATCCCAGCAACTGCAAAATTTAGGAACCAATCCTGACCATACAGCCACAGCATAATAAAACCGCCTGCAAAAGCTACAAAAACACCTGAAAAGTGAATGAATGATGCGGTAACTGTTTTAAATTGGAAATACAGCAACATAAAAATCATGATAAGGCTAAGTGGGATAACAATTGCCAGCCTTTTTGTTGCACGTAATTGCTGTTCGTAGTTGCCTGCAAATTTGTACGAAACACCGGGTTGTAATGTAATTTCACCTGAATCAATTTTTTTCTGTAAAATTTCGGCAGCTTCTTCTACTACATCGACCTCGGCTTTTCCTTCTAATTTATCGAATATCACGTACCCTACGAGAAACGTATTCTCACTGCGAATCATCTGAGCACCTTTTGTATAATTAATATCAGCAATTTCACCTAGGGGGATTTGAACTCCATTCATAGATGGGATAAGGATGCGTTTCATATCTTCGGGGTTGTCCCTTAATTCGCGGGCATAGCGGACACGCATTGGGAAATGTTCACGGCCTTCAACAGAATTGCTTAATGCCATTCCACCTACGGCTACCTGCAATATTTCCTGAACATCACTTACACTCATTCCGTACCGTGCCATATTTTCACGGTTAAGTTTTATCTCAATATAAGGCGCACCCACTGCACGGTCGTAGAAAACTGCCGAAGCTTTAACCGATGGAACCTCTTTTAATGCCTGTTCAAATACCATTCCTGCCTTTTCGATGGTTTCCAAATCAGGACCATACACTTTTAAGCCCATTGGCGCCCGCATTCCAGTCGATAACATTACCAAACGTGTTTCGATGGGTTGTAATTTAGGTGCAGAAGTTAAACCGGGAATGTTGGTAACTTTTACAATTTCGTTCCAAATGTCCAGGGGCTTTTTAATTTGTGGTCTCCATTGACGGAAATATTCGCCTCCTTCTTCCTGAATAAGGCTGTCGGCAGGAATTGCCCTTAACGTTTCATTTGTAGGGTTGTATTTTGTTCCATTTGTTAGTATAAAATTATCGTCCTTATCCACCTTAAATTGCATGCGGTGGCCGTTTTCGTTCAGAATGTATTCGGAACGGTAATTGATTGTATTCTCGAACATTTGCACTGGCGCTGGGTCGAGTGCTGAATTTACACGTCCCCACTTGCCAACAGCAACTTCCACTTCAGGAATAGCCGAAAGACGTTTATCGAGTAATTCAATATAATCCAAATTTTTCTCGATACTAGAATGGGGCATACTGGTAGGCATCAACAAAAATGAACCTTCGTTGAGCGAAGGCATAAACTCTTTACCCGTGCCGGGGAATGTTTTAGTTGGTGCTTGCCAAACGGCAGTTTGCCTGAAACCTTGCCAACCTATCTTTTCAAAACCTGTTGCCACGAACCCGAATATGTTGGCATAACCCTGCCAAACCAATAAGCCAAAAAATAAAGTAAATGCAGGAAGTAGTAAAAATTTCCATTTGTTGCGTAATCCCCAGCGAAGGATGGGTTCATAATAATGCACCATTGTCATAAGACCCGTCAGGATAACTCCAATTATACCTGCTACAAACAAAAAGTTAATTAGTGTGCTATTGTGCGCACCCAATGGCAACCACTCAATTGATAAGTAATAGACTGCCACCAATACCGTATTAGCAATGTTTATATAGTTTGTAAACTCCTTGCGCTTTTCAGTCCAGCGATGTTCGAATAAATTATTTATACCCACGGCTATTAAAGCCAATGCAGGCCATGTATGCCAAAAAGTTATAATAAGGATACCTGCTGCGATAAGGATGCCATTAAAATATTTACGAATTCGCTTGGCATCGAACCTAATATTAAAGAATATATGAACTAGTGTTGGCAATACAACAATACCCAGAATAAATGCCGATAACAGGGCAAAGGTTTTCGCAAAAGCCAAGGGGTGGAATAATTTACCTTCAGCAGCTTCCATGGCAAAAACAGGAAGAAAACTTACTATTGTAGTGGCAATTGAGGTTACAACGGCATCCCTAACTTCGGTAGTTGCATTATAAATTACCGACATTAATTTCTTCCCTCGTATTCCATGATTCTCTGGCATTTCCAGATGCCGGAGAATATTCTCCAAATCAACAATACCAATGTCAACCATTACACCAATTGCAATAGCGATACCAGAGAGTGCTACTATATTTGCATCTACCCCAAAAAAGTGCATGAGAATAAATGTCATTAACACACCAATAGGCAGTAAGCCAGCAACAATAATTGAAGCCCTGAGATTAAGAACCAATATAATAATGACTATAATGCTGATAAGGATTTCATGTGAGAGTACTGATTCGAGTGTCCCGATAGTTTCCTTAATCAAACCAGTGCGGTCGTAAAACGGTACAATAGTTACCTTTGATATGCTTCCATCAGCAAGTGTCTTTTGGGGAAGTCCGGCATCAATTTCTTTGATTTTGTCTTTTACATTATTTATAACCTCCATTGGGTTTGAGCCATACCGGGCAACCACCACCGCACCCACAGCCTCAGCTCCCGCTTTGTCGAGACCGCCACGCCTGGTTGCCGGGCCGAATGATGTATAGGCAACATCTTTGATACGCACGGGCACATTGTTGCGTACCGCAATAACAGAACTTTCGAGATCGTCCAAACTTTTTACGTAACCCAGCCCCCTGATAATATATTCTACATTATTTAGTTCAACTGTTTCATCCCCAATGTCAAGATTGCTTTTGCGCACAGCGTTCATCACATCCATTACCGATACATTGTAAGCTTTGAGGGCTTCGGGGTTTATATCAACTTGATATTCCTTAATGAAACCTCCCACGGAAGCTACTTCCGAAACTCCTTCGGCTGTGGAAAGACCATATTTCACATAAAAATCCTGAATGGTACGTAACTCCTGCGGATCCCAACCACCGTTTGGTTTGCCAGTTTTGGGGTCGCGCCCTTCGAGGGTGTACCAGTAAATTTGCCCCAAAGCAGTTGCATCGGGGCCAAGTGTTGGCGTTACCCCGGCTGGCAATGTTCCTGATGGCAGAGAGTTCAGTTTTTCGAGGATTCGGGAACGGCTCCAGTAAAAATCAACCTTATCGTTAAAAATGACATAGATAAACGACATGCCAAACATGGAAGTGCTACGCACAGTCTTAACACCCGGAATACCAAGCAAAGAGGTGGTTAATGGATAAGTTACCTGGTCTTGAATATCCTTCGGTGAACGCCCCATCCACTCGGTTGCAACAATCTGCTGGTTGTCGCCAATATCTGGGATTGCGTCAACAGGTATTGGGTCGCGTGGCAAAAAGCCCGTATTCCAGTTGAACGGCGTGTACACTATCCCAAAAACCACAAAGGCAATGAGAAAAATAAACGTAACCAGCCGGTTTTCGAGAAAATATTTGACAAGTCGGTTAAACATTATGAAAGATATTTAATATTCATTTTTATTATTGAAACACTAAATAGAAATATGTTGGGCTAAAGCCCAATTCTGGTAAAGGTTCAATAGCCCCCGGCTGAAGCCGGGGGTAATTTAATTAAGTGCCTAAATTGGCCCAATAAAACTTATTTTAATCTATCATATTGACAACAGCCCGGTAGTTTTGCATACACCTTGTCATCGGCTTTGAATTTTTCGGTATCATGTCCGACTGCAGCAATTTTTTTAAGCACATCGTCGGTTTTTACTTTTGAAGGTTCGTACACCAAAGTAAGTAGCTTGGTTTCATCGTTCCACTCTGCTTTGTTTACGCCATCAATTTTGGCGGCTTTCTCAATGCGGGTTTTACACATGCCGCAGTTTCCTGAAACTTTAAGGGTATCGGTTTTTGTTGTAGCCATATTCATACTTGCATGGTCGTGCATTTGTGCGAAAGAATTTACACTTAAAGTTACTGTAAATAAAGTGATTGCTATTAATTTTAATGTTTTCATGATAATTTATTTTAAAGTTTATAATTTATTAAGTCTGTTATTTATTTAATCTAATTTCCATGCATCTTTTTATGGTTCGTCCTTACGGTATGCATATTACCATAGATAATTTCAATGCTATCCGTTTCAGAAGTCATCATGTTACACATACTCATTTGGTTATGCATTAAACTATCGGTATTCATATAATCGGCATGGGGCATGGTTTGTGCTGAATGGTGTAAACTGTCCATTATGTACATCATTTCATTCATATCTTCCATACTTCCCATAGTAGTGCCGTTCATCATTCCTCCGTTACCGCCCATCATACCTGAATTATTACCCATCATGTCATGGGTGGTGCTCATCATGCCACTGTTCTGCATCATATCGATACAAAACTCATAGAAATGCTCTGAAAATAAGCTGTCGCAAGTGTTGAACTTTTTATTATAAAAAGTGGTATCAGCATCTGCCACATTCAACGAATTATGATATTGCAGGGCATTGGTATAGTCGCTGTTTAGCTTTGTTTCATAGCTTTCAGTATCAACATCGAAGGGTTTATTCATCATCTCGCTTTTTTGACAAGCTGTGGTGTTTAATAGTACTATTAAGAGTACTGCAATTTGAATATTTTTCATATCTAAAAAGTATTAATAATAATTAGGATTGAGATTCTTTAATATGCCAATAGGAGCCTAGCTGCCAAAAAGAATTTATAGTAACAGTTGAATTGCAATGCACCCATTGATATTAGAGATATAATACTAATACTATCGGGAATTACTAAATCAAATAGAATCCTATTCTAACAGAAGGAAAAAGGAAGTAAAATCAAATGCGGAATACACAAATTTTTGACAAGATAACACTACTGACAATCAAATCGTCGGGCGGTTTGATATTTAAGTAGGATGTAAAATTAAATTTTGTTGTATTTGTAAAAAGCGAAACAGGTATAGCAAATACCAAATTGACCTTTTTTATTACTTCTAAATTTTGGGAAACAGATTTGTTGTAATTATTATCAACAACAAAAGCAGTTACTTTATTTTGGCAACAGTTTGAATCAATGCCACCATTCATTGGACATGATTCTTCAGGACTTTCCATTCCACAAGTTGCTGTTTTACCTGTAAACGACCATTTGCGGGCAGCCACCTCACCACCACAAATATGTGTGGCAATAGTAAAATGCATCCCTGAAACTAGGATGAGTAAAACAAATGATATGGAAAAAATTTTCTTCATTTTACAAGTAAACGTTTTACCACAACAAAAGTTGTGTAAATTCAATTATAAACAAATTCTTTGCTGTTAAATAACTGTTAAAGGTTTTGGAAAAAAACTTCCTCTGAGCAAAGTTCGCAGCAGGAAAGGGTGAATAGAAATTCTGAATAATAGACATTATTCGATTACAAACATTAATTTTCCCCTTCCACAATTTTAATCTCATCAGCACTTAACCCATACAATTCATAAACCATTTGGTCAATTTCTTTATCGGTGTATCGATGCTGTTTTTTATGGCTAGGGCTTTGGTGGCTTCTGCCGCAAAGTAGCTTTCCCATTCGGCTTCGTCGGAAAGTGAGAGTTTTATTTTCTTTTTGCTTAATTCGGCAATAAATTCTTTGTAGTTAAGCAAATACCAATTTTGAAGTTTACCTGGTAATTTGCACCAGATTTTTATTTTCCCACACAAGCAGTTTTTTGCAGTTTGGGCAGTAGTACCAGTCTTTGCCGGTATCCATTTTGATAATCACAAAATCATGTATTTCCCTACATTTTTCCATGTTCCATTTTATTATGCAAAACGAGCTTCTTTTAAAACTATTACCTGAAATGCAAGAAGTACCTTTCCATTAACGATAATATCAACCTTACGGCCAAAATGAGATTCCAGTTCTTCCTGGAGATTAATGTATAGTCGAAACATCCTACGGCGTTTTGCATCTTCATTGAAGTACCCTATTAAAACAATATCACTTTCTTCGTTATTGTCACCCCGTGCAAATGAACCGACAATACCTATTTTATCAATAAAATATTTTGTCATCAAATAATCCTTATTCATTGATAAATAACTCAGTATGGTTTCGCCATCCAACATTTTTCTGTTTTTAATTTATCATGTTCAAATTATTCAATGTTAAAATTTTGATTTTGGCTGAAATTACACTTCAAAATAAGCTCCCAAATCAAAATCCACACATTCCCCAAGTTGAACATAGCCTAATTGGTTTGTTACTATTCTGGTTTTTCCCAGTTCAACTTGCCCAAGATTATTATGATGGTGTCCATATACCCAATAGTCAATATTATTTGTTTCAATCATATCTCCAAGCGAATTAACAAAAGCAGAATTTAGCAAATTACCAACATATTTTGAAGGATTACAAAGATGCGTTGGAACATGATGGGTTACAACAACCCTTTTCTTAGATTTTGATGTTTTAAATGCTTCATTTAAAAAGGCTATGGAGTGTTCGTTTATTCTATTGTATTGAGTAGCATTAAGTGTATCATCCTTATATGTGATTTTATAAAAATCATTCATACCATTGACAATAAAGGGGATAAACATCCGGTCCAGTCTTGACCATAATGTTGTAAGAATAAAATCGACCCCATCAATGGTTTGTACTAAATTGTTGCAATAATGCACATTAAACCGGATGGATTTTTTAAAGGGCTTGTTATGATTGGCTAAATTAAACCCATAGTAGTATTCATGATTACCCGGAACAATCAATACCTCGTTAAAATTTTTTGAAACGTAATCAAAAAATTCATCTTTAAAAAATTCGTCATTGAAATAGGTAATATCACCTGCCAATAAAAGTACTTCCCCCTTTATTAATAAAGGATTTTTAGCCAAATGAAGGGAGTTCATATTAAATTCAAGATGCAGGTCGGATGCGTATTGTACTTTCATTCATCAATATTTTGATCATCATTAGTTGGAATGTTCCCCCACACCTTATTTCTCAATTCTTCCGCTGAATATTTAAAATGGATGGGTTCATTTTTAGTTTGCTCTATTAATTCGCTTATTTTCTTCTGATATTCCTCATCGCTCAATTCTTTAGAGCTGTCTTTCACTACAAAATCATTTGGCAAAGCTTTCCATTCACGCATATCATCTTCAGTTTCAGGATGCATGTTTTCAGGTGTAATTCTATTTACCAAATCTTCTAAGGTTTCATCTTTTTCCATGAATTGTTATTATTAATAAATTATTAGGATGTCATTGAAATAGGTAATATCGCCAGCTAATACTAAGTAATCTCCAATTGGAGGAAATGGATTAGCTTCCAAAAAGTCATTTTTGGTTTTGAATTCTAAATGGAGGTCGGAGGCATATTGTATTTTCATCTTTCTTTATATTCGATATTCTATTAACCCTTCCAATTAATGCTCATCCGCTTCCAAAGCAACTTTTTTGAATTCAATAATTAAACTTCTAGAAAAGAGAATTTTCAAAATCACTTTCATCCGTCTTACGCAATTCTTCCGAATTGTCAATTACTTTATTACTTTTCATCCATACATTTTTGGGTGCAGTATAAAACCTATCCAAACTCGGGCTTTCAGTAAAGCCATCTTCCCCTAAACGTGTAGCCTTATTGAAGAAGAATTTGCTCAATAGCGATTGACTGCAATGCGAAGTCCTCCGGAAGGGAAATTTATTTAAACTTCCTTCAATAACCCGATCGGCTTTTTTCTTTATCTGTCCAGGAATTGTTTTTGCAATATATTCAATATCCCAATTATTCTCAGCAACAATACTACAAGCATCCTTTATCGCAGCCCACAATACAAACATTGATTGTTGGACGGATAGGTTTTTAATTAGGTATTGTAAAACGTCTGCCGTTTTTGGGTCAATTTGAGGGACAAAGTTTTTCTTTACCAATTCATAGAGAAGATACTCTAAAGCCTCATGATAAGAAATATCCCACCAAAGATTAAAATATTCCTCGGAAGTCCCGTTCAATAAATAATCAGACTTCTCGAACTGATCCAATAAAGAACTTTCGATACAGAGTTCCTGGAGTAAATATTGGTTACCAATAAATAGATTTTCTTTTTGCAATTCAGACATAAAATCTTCTTTCATCAAGTGAGTAGGACACATTTTTAAGGAATCCAGTAGATGGGCTTTTAAAACATTGGATGTTCTTTTTTTATTTTCATAGTACCAAGTAAGGATGAATACTTTCAAGGGAAATGATAGTTTCAAGTATTTTTCAGTGGTGAGTTCTGTCTTTATTACCTTTTGGTGTTTTTGGTAATACTGACTTTGGGAATAACTCTTTTTTTTAGGTAAAAAGTAAGTATAAGGCAATTCAGTCCACAATTTCATCTTACACTCAGGGCAGAAAGGAATACTCCATTCATTTCGTCCAACAGCCTTTTGCCATGAAACCATATTGTGAAAAGGACAACTATTTTCTTCACTTTCTCGATATTTCAAAACCCACCTCAATCCCGATAAAGGAACATCGGAAATGTTGTATTTCGTTAAAAGGTCTTTGGCTTTTATGGTATCATAATGATAAGCTTTAAAAAATGCAATTAATTCATCAGCTGTGAGGTGAGATAGTCTTTCATCGACAGGGATTGGTGTGTGCTTCAAATCAGCCATGGTTGAATGTTTAAGTTAAACAATGTCCACACCAATTAAAAAGGTGCGAACCTTCACTATATATAGCTCAAACAGGTACGACCAAGCACCCAGACAGGACTACAAAAGCAAAAGGAACGCACCCTATAAAGATGCATTCGCTTTCAGATTCTCTCCTGTCTTTAAAATTGGTCGTTTTGTTTGAGGAAAAAATCAGCGATACAATATTTTATTCTAAGGCAAATTTAATAATTTGGAATGGCAATACATCTTTGATTTTTTTTTAATTTGATTAGATTGGTTTAGAATAATGCTAATTAAAAAATGTTTTATTTAAATAAATTTGTTTTTTGTTAAATAGTATTTATATTTAGTACTTCAATTTCAATAATTTAAAAAATCAACCATTGACTAAATCATTTGAAATCGTAAAGAAAATCACAGAAAGTAACATCATTTATCTACCTAATAATGGAGTTGGCAACAAGTGTAAAAGACAGTGCGAACAGACAGATACGATGTTGACAAATTAAAAATAAGAATGAATTTAGCTTTATGACAGGACAGTGCAATTTTGATGGAAATTTATTTTGTTTTTTTCTTCCCACCTGCGCAAAGACAAAGTTTCTTTATAAGAAAAATCTGTTCAACAAATGCCAATCCACATTTGGCACACTTTCAATCCCAAACTACAACCAAACACTTCAGCTTGCAAAAGAACGAAATTTTTCAACGTGCAAAATAGCATGAAATATTTTATCAAATAGTTTCAATTTTGAAGCTGATATTTTATTTGTATTCTGATTCCATATGGCAATAACACTCAATAACCCCCTATTTATAAAAGTTACTATACTTTTATGTAATATTTTTTGAGAATAAATTAAATAAACTAGTGATATGAAAAGGAAAATAGTCATTGTAATTATAGCAATCATTGCTGTAGCTATTTTAGTCATAGTTTTTTTCAAACCTTCTGGTTCAGAAAAAATTAATATAAATATTTTAGGCGAGGATGCTTCTACCATCAGAGCAATGATGAGTCTTGAAAAAGAATATGAAGCTAAAAATCCAACCATTGATTTGATTTTCCTTCCAAATACCTTTGATGATGCATTTAACAAATCAAATCAGGATTTTACTAACAAAACAGGATTATATGACATTGTAATGCAATACAATTTTTCATTATCATCCTTTGTAAGGAATGGATATGTTTATGGTATAGATGAGCTAATTAAAGAGATTCCTAAAAAGGACTTAGCATTTGAAAAAGATTTATTTCAAAATGTATGGAAGGAAACAAGTTACTATTATGAAAATATAAATAAGCCAAATAATAATGAATTAAAAAAATATGGATATCCGTTTGCTGCAAATTCCATGGTCTTAATGTATAATGCAACAATGTTTAATGATGAAAAAAACAAACAAGAATATTTCAATGAGTATAACAAAGAGTTGAATGTTCCTAAATCTTGGGAAGACTTTTACAATGTCGCAAAGTTTTTTACCAATAAAGAGAAAGGAACATATGGTGTTTGTATGGAAGGTGTTGCGGGGCCATTTTTATATGCAGATTGGGTTAATTTTCATTTTGGAATGGGTGGTAAAATAATGAACAAAGAAATTGGTTGGCAAGGTGACGAAAATACTCAAATGTTATTGGATTCAGATGCAGGAGAAAAGGCTTTAGCCTATTATGTTAGTTTAAAGCCATTTAATAATGGAAATTATACTAATGTGGAACAATTTGAACAAATGAGAATTATGAAAGAGGGAAATACTACTATGGCTATTGTTTGGACGGACATGATTTATCAAAATATTAAAACAGAGGACGGATTTGATAATAGGTTCAAATTTGATGTGATTCCTGGAAATAAGTCCATTTATCATGGAGGGGCTTATTTTATCAATCGCCATTCAAAGCATCCTCAAGAAGCATCCAAATATATAATTGACCTCCTTCAACCAGAGAATCAAATTCTTTTAGCAAGAAAAGGTTTGTGTTCTGCATCAAAAAAAGTATATGAAGATACAATAGTTTCAAAGCTACCATACGCCAATGCTTTACTAGAATCTCTTAATCGTGGTGCTATCTTTCTAGAAGCTGGGCCAGATTCTTATATGATAAGTGAAGTAATTTCAAATTATGTACAAAAATGTTGGAATGGTGAGTTGTCTCCAAGTCAAGCATTATCTCAAGCACAAAGAGAAATAGAAAATAAGAGAAAAGAAGTTTTTGAAGATTTGAGTAAAACCAATTAATAAAATGGAATTGCATCAAAATAATAATAGACTAATAAAAGTAATATTGGTTTTTATATTACTTATCTATTTTCTTTATAATATACCGTTTATAAGTCGTCTTTCATTTAGCTTGGAATCATTGAAGAATATTTTTCAATCTCAGGATGGATTGCAAACTCCATTATTACGTTCACTTACATTTGCTTTTATTCAAGCTGTTTTACTTACTTCTTTAGGATTGATATTTTCTTTAGCGTTATTTAAAATTCCAATATACTCTCAAAGTGGCAAATTATTAAGTTTATTATTAGTTCCTATTCTACTTGGGAATGTTGCAATCGCCTTTATTTTTAAAATAATCCTTTTTGATGCAAATGCACTTTTTCAAAATGAGAATATAAAGTTCTTGACACTTTCATTTATACAAATCTGGCAATTTGGGAGTTTATTTATTTATTTATTTTGGTTGAATCAGCAAACAATTCCTCAATCGGTTTGGAACTATGCTAATGCCGCTCATTTTAATACATATGAGAAGATTAAGGATGTTATTCTACCAAAGCAACGCAATCTATCTTTACTCCTATTTATTTTAGCTTTTGTGTTTTCCTATTATGAAGATGCAAAAATTCAATTCATTTTCAGAGCTTCAAGGGGTACAAATACAGAATTAGTTAATCAATGGTTAAATCGCAAGTTTCAGTCCGATAGTTTAATAAATGCTGATTTCGGATTTGCAAACATTTCCCAATCAGCAAGTATTGTAATTATTTTTGCTGTTATTGGGTTAATATTAACTTTAATACTAAAGAACAAATTATTTTACTCATTTATTAGAAGTGAACGTACAGTTAACTTAAAATACCTTTTTCTTCATTAATAGGTAAAATCACTACTTTTTGTCTTGTTATGTTAATTATTATTCCTATAGTTTTTGTCATTATTATTCAATCAGGTAATTTTCAATTTCACTTTCAGTCCCTTATTATGCCATTATGGCTTACTTTATTTGCATCAATATCAGCTAGTTTTATATCTATTTTATTTGGTATTCTTAGTAGGTTGGCATGGCAAAGACTTTTAGCTGATTTCAACAGGGGTTCTATGACTTACTTGATTGCCATTTTTATGCTTATTCTTATTCCTCCAATAGTTTTATTGATAACAGGATTCAAATGGATGCAAAACATAGGTTATAGCACGCCTAATACAATATATTTAGCTTGGATTATAGGACATATATTTCTCTCATTTCCTTTGCTTTCAGGATTTGCAATAGCGACTCATTTTAGAGTTAAGAATAACATAATAAATTATTTACAATCTCATCAACTAACATTAATGGAAAGAATTCGAGACCTATTCATAAAGCCATTTAAAGCTGATTATTTATTAACATTTATAATTGCGTTTGCTTTGATTTGGAATGAAAGTACAATTAACAGTGTTTTATCAGATGTAATTCCCTCGTTTGTTACAATATTAAACAGAACAATTAGTGGCAAAGCTGCTGATTATGCTAATGGGATGAATTATTTATTCATATCATTTGTATTAGCGATTATTAGCGTAGGAATTTGGAATTATAGCATAATTAGATTTCAAAAACTAAGTGAAGAATAAAATATGAAAAAGGTAACTTTTCGAAATATTACGTTTGGATATAATAAACGCAAGTTGATATTAAATAATCTATCCTTTGAGTTTAAAAATCCCAATCCTGATAAAGGGCACGTAATAGCCTTAATGGGAGCTAGTGGTAGTGGAAAGTCTACTATTTTAAGATTAATTTTGGAAGATATAGAACCACAGGATGGAATAATCAGTACCTTTCCTGACAAACCTATAATATCATATCTTCCTCAGGAACCAGTGCTATTTGAGCATTTAAGTCCTTTGCAAAATGCTCGCTATTTTAAAAACATTGCTGCATACAAAAATAAATTTGACAATAGTTTATTTGAAAAGCTAAGTAATGCGCTAGGGATGAACTACATTTTTAATAATTCAAAATCTATAAATGAACTAAGCGGTGGAGAAAAGCAACGATTAGCATTATTAAGGTCTTTGTCAATAAAGCCTGATATTTTACTTTTGGATGAGCCAACAAACGGCCTAGATTCAGACGTTAAGCTTCAGTTCTTACATCAACTTCGTTCGATCATCATTGAACAAAATGTATTGACTATTTATGTTACACACCATAAAATAGAAACAGAACTTATTGCGGATGAGATTGCTTATTTACCAAATCCAGATGACAAAGGAATTCAAAATGTATTTCAAAGCGATTTATTAAGTTTTACTAATACTCCTCCTGTATTGGATGCAGTAGTAGTATTTAACTATCCAAAACCGAATATCATTAAATATAAAATTGAAGAAAATAAGTTTGTCCCTACCGTCGATTCTCATGAAATTTTTTATACTAATATTCAAGAAGAAAATATTTATTTTTCAGAAACAATAGGCCTTCCTTATAATGTTATAAGTGCTAATTCTGTTTTTACTTTATTGGAAATTGTAGAAGGTCAATATTTAACCATAAATACAGGAAAGATACCCAATGGTAAATCGAAGATTTATTTTAGTGGTAAATTTGCACAATACAATAGCGAATTTTTATTGCAACCTTTTTTTTATTTAGAAGAAAATAAGATAATATGAAAGAGCTATCTAAAGGGGAAAAAATTGAACATGCAAAAAGGCTGGAAGAGTATGTAAATTTTTTAAATAAAGAGTTTTTAACTGCCGATTCCAACTTTAAATTAAAACATGTAGGTTATGGTGTTCCAATTGATAAAGCAAACTTTTACTTTGATTTCCCTTATAATGAAGAAGCGGATAAAATAAATGACCTTATTAATAAGAATGAGGATATAATAAAAATGAATAAAGAAATTCATGAGGCGTTTAGTAAAAATCAAAGAAAAGAAAAACCAACTATTGGTTATGTTTATTATAACTATAAATGGTTAAATGACCATCAGTTTGTTATTTATGACACACATAACAATTTAGATCTAGAAGATTCTGAGTTAAAATTGAAGTGGTACTTAACACTTATTCATTCATCGATTAAATTAATTCCATTAAGTACTTCTTATACAGTAGAGATTGACAAAATCCCTGCTAGTTCATCTTCTGAATTACTTGTCATTGTAAAGAATATTGAGTCAGCTTTAGGCCAGGAGGCATTACTTATAAACTCATTTTTAAGAGAAAATAATTATGATTATCTTAAAATTCCCAAATTAAATGAAATTATAGTATTTTTAAATAATAAGGTTATCTATTTATTAGAGAAATATTTTGACAGTCCAGTTTTACAAAAAATATTGGTAGAAAGACGTGAATCTGAAATCCTTTCTTATCAACATTCCATTTCTAATTTAAGATTGGTAAATCACATGACCTTGCTTGGATTATATATCAAGAATAAAGACTTAATTGGAATAAGTGATTCATACAGGTTATTACTAAAGAAAATGAAAGTTCTTAGAATGATGTTATATTCTATTTTTCAAGTTGAACATTTGAAGAAAAAAGAGAATGGACAAGATAATAGAAAGAATGAGTTATATGAATTGGCAGGGAAGAGTGTTTTTGAAATACTTGATTATTTTGATAAAGAGGTGAACCTACTAGGTATCAAAACTAATTTTAATTACACACAAGAAGCTAAAGATATTGATTTTAAACCACCAATTAATTATGCACCAGATAAGGCTTGCGATTTGTTTAATTGCCAAATGGTTTTGTGGAATTTGTGGACAAATGCCTGTCATGTAACAAATGCTTTAAAAATGCGTGAAATTAATATTAATGCATATGTTAGTAATGAAAAATTATGCTTGAATTTTATAAATAATGGTGAAATGCCTGAGAGATATCAGAAATATTTAAATGGAGAAACAAATGTTTATCCAGGAGAGAAACTCGATTACAAACCGTACAGGGGTATCCAAATAGTAAAAGATATTTGTTTTGCAAAGGATAATAAATTGGGAATTAATGTACAGGTCAATACAAATCCCAAACCACATACTATTATAAAACTAACCTTTAATAAATGATGTGCTATGAAAATTTTATTAATAGATGACGAGCCAGATAGTGTTGATTCCTTAATTAAACTACTTGTAATTTATAATCATACTGTTACCTATAAAGAAAATCTTCAAGAAGCATTTGATTATTTAACTATTCCTTCAAATAAATGGAAAACGGATTTAATAATTCTAGATGAGAGTTTTGACAAAAATAAGTCTGATAAAATTAAAAATGGAGAAGAATTTTGTAAAATAATTAAAAATAAAATCCCATTCTTGCCAATAATATCGATTACAGGTAGGGAATATAATAGTAAAAAAGCTATAGAAATTCTAGCGGAGACTGACTGTTGTTATTTTTATGAAAAAACACAATTTGATTTAGAACTAGAGGAATGCAAATTAGAAAAAGCAATACAACATAAGCGTTTTATTAATATTTGGAAGAATAGAACAATAGCACTCAATAATGAAATTCGTAATTATTTAATTGCATTATCGACTCCCCAAAGGGCGCTTTTTAATCAGGAATTACAAAAAGGAGAAAAAGCTGATTGGAATAAATTTGATTTAACTATACTAATAGAAGGTGGAGTTTATACATTAGATCAATTATTTGTTGAGCCAGATAAAGATATTTCAGTAAAAGAAATAAATCAAAAAATAGAGAATCTATTGAACAGCACAAAACGTGACTATTATTTTGTTGGAGATTGGAACAACCCTGAAAAGGGAATTACTAAACAATTAGAAAGGTATTGGTCTCTTGAATTACTTGAGTATGAAAAAATTAAAAAGGAAGTTGATATTAAAGCATTTAACTATTTGTTAAATATTTTATTAATTAATGAACATATCGAAACTGAAATTGAAAAGATTTTAGAATTAAATAAAAGAAATTCAATTATAAAAGCAACTAATGGTTGCAATTCAGAAAGGACAGCATGGACTAATTTTATTGACAAACTAATATGTCGAAGGGTAGCATTTGGGATTCAAGAGTTACTGAATTTCAAGGAGGGGTCAATACAAAAAAAGCAGTTGGCAAGTATATTTAAAAACGGAAAAGCCAGTGAAGCATGGGTTGATGAAAAAACTGCTTCTGTTTTTTCAACAAATCTAGGACTGGAAACTAACCAGTCAAAAGGTTTATTTTATAAACGCGATGACAACGGGAATGTTTATATTATGAATGAAGAAAGTGATTGGATTGAAAAGTTTGTTCAAGATGCTAAATTCTTACGAAAGTTTCTTACAGAATTTGATTTACCTGATTATTTTAAAAAAGGAGATTATAGGATAGATACTGAGCTTTTGCCACCTGATAATGGATATACGGATTTGAAAGAATTTGAGGAAAATATGTTAAAGTTAGAAAGAATTTTATCTATTGAGGATTTTGAGAAAGTCAAAAGTCAAATCAGAAATGAACTCAACGGTAATCAACAACATATAGGAGAAAGATTTTTTCCTTGGGCATATACTATGCCTGAAATAAAAATAGAGATAGCTCATTTGGGAGTTGGTTATTTAGGAATTGGTTTTGTGTTACCGATTCTTACTCAAATAACAGATAGGATTATAATGGTAGGTAAGGATAGAGGAAAATGGGATGAAATGAAAAGTTCAAGAAATATCTTATTTTCTGATACAAATGATAACAACAATTCATTTGCTTTTTTGCATGATAATCTTAATCAAAATGAAAAGCAAGATATAATAAGTCATTGGCATAGCCGTGCTATAAATAAATTGCTCGTTATCTCAAATGATGATAATCTCATTATAGATCTCATAAAAAACAGTAACCATATTACGCTTTCATTAAAAGGTGGATTGTACTGGGGATTTGATATAATAAGAAAATGTAACTTTAAAAATAACGTTACTATTTATCCTTTTGAAAATGATCGAGAGAATGTAGAGAAAATGTATAAAAGTTTACCTGACAAAAAATACAATAAATCGCTTGTAATTGCTGATAGATTATGTAGTAATATTTCCTTTTATCCTGAACAATCAAAAGTAATGTTAACTTCAGAGCCTTATGGCCATTTTGTCGTTTTTGGAGAATCATCAAGTAATATTTTTTCAAATGGGATTGAATTTAAACCAATTGAAAAGGTCTATTGTAATAAGAAAGAAATATTTGACTTCTATTATTCCAAGAAATTTAATCTATTTAATTGTATGCATGCATATTTGGCTATCCTTTGTTATTCAAAGTTGAAAGAAAAAAAAGTACCGAAGCAAGAATGGGAGCGAATGTATGTTAGTATAATGCAAGAATCAATTGATATAAAAACGAATATTGATTATATTTTAAAAGCATTAATACTTCGGTTAATATCTGAAAATTCATTAAAATTATTGGGAGAGATTTATAATAAAGCTAGCTTATTTGAAATATATGAAGAACTTCAAGAATATGGTTCTAATGTACTTGAAAGAATATCTTTAATACCTGATAAATTGTCAAGAGTAATTGAATTTAAGGATTTTAGTAATAAATATGATAAACGAATTAGGGACTTATTGCTTTTTTATGATGATAACAATAATATCAGTAGGATTAAGACGTTAAATCTCATATCAAATGAAGAAGAAATTAGTGATATAAAAAAATGTTTAAATAAAGTTATGTTCGGAATAATTGAAATTCTCAAAAATTAGTATAGAAACTTTATTTAATATAACTTTGAACATTAACTATTTCGAAAGTAAAACGTTATAACTTGAAGAAGAGAAAATCTTATAGAATTAAGAATTTGATTATGAATAGAATTAAAACATATTTAGAATATATAAAAGTTAACCTTAGAAAGTTGTTAACTTTTAGGACAAATCCTGATAGCCAAAATTATAATAATCCAAAGAATATTTTTCATACTTGTGAATTGGAGAAGGAAAGGCCTGGCTTTATGGCATATAAACCAAATATCTATATTTATCCAGATAAAAATATCAAATTAAAAGTAACCATAGGCTTCCCAAAGGGTGGTGAAATAGTAACATCAATTCCTGATTATGATACTGGATGGGATGTGTCAGTAGAACCAAAAAGTATCATTAACAAGTCTTATGGATATTTGTTTTATGAAAGCAATCAGCCCGATGTGTGGCAAAAAGAAGAAGGATGGATAATTAAAAAGGAGAATTTAAAGTCGTTTTTTATTGATAATATGGGTAAATATGGTTTCAACGATACAGAAATTAAAGATTTTGTTGAATATTGGATTCCTCGTCTCACCGATTTTGATAATTATGTAATTTATCCTCAAACCACTAAAATAATAGAAGAGGTAATAAGTCTTAACTTTTCAGTACAACCAGATGAGATATTTAGACTATTCTATTTAATTAAGGGTAAAACGAATTACCAAGATATTAAAATCCTTGAACCAAATATTGAGAGCGGATTTAAAAGAAATAATTATCATATTTCTGAATGGGGTGTTTTGTTGTAATAAAGACTTTAATATTTCTTTCTAAATTTGATTGCCAAAATAAATTACTGCTCCGATGCAATGTCAGTGTGGATGTAAAAGAAAAGGGGCTAGATTTGAAAAACAACTAACGAATTTGCTTTGAATAATAACCAGCAACACTTCAGTCATAATCCTCCTTCAAGATTATGAGCTGGGTTGAACGAGACTTCTGCCGCTGCATTGGCTCTTTCTGCATATTGAATAGAAAAAAGCTGGTATTTAATTTGGGTGGGTTACATTATTGTCAAGGCTTTTTTAACTTAGCAATTTTTCATTATTTCATATATATATATATATCGTTATATAACAGATGTATTGATGGAAATACAATCAATTAAATTTCATTGGTTTATAATTTCATATATATATAGTTATTACAATAAGAATAAATATATAATTCTAATTCCTTCTTCAAATTAGCATGTCATATTGCCATATTTTGTTGCCTATTTCAGCAAACCCTGCGTCGAAATTAATATAAAGTGCAAAAAACAAAAACCTTTGAAATTCATGTAAGAAAAAATGATCAATTGGTTTAAATATTTGGAATTTATAATACAGTTTTTAAATATTGCACTAATAAATTGAATAAACTTAGAAGGTTTTTTACTAAGAAAAGTTATTGAATTACTTTTTTCCAATGATTATAGTAGTTATTTAAAAGTATTACTTTTAGTTGATTATTTAAATCCTATATATTATATAGCACAACATCGTTTACAAATTTCTATATTAAAAGTGTAGCACCACATCGTTTACAGTTCTTTGACATCTTGTAGCACAACATCGTTTACAGCCTAATGATGAATCGGATGTTT